>ULTP01070797.1_pt1 | contig 17700 bp, 17 predicted proteins | sample 1957721 | NCBI WGS metagenome assembly ULTP01 (sample SAMEA4835737, study PRJEB28245) | human gut metagenome | biome: gut microbiome; material: fecal sample | place: Denmark | collected 2008 | reverse complement strand
TAAATTATACTTAGGAGAAAAAAATGAAATTTGTAAAAATACAAAAGAATAATGCTTCTGTAATAGAATGTAATGAATTAGATAATGATGTATTAGTATATAGACTAAATGTAGAAGTTACAAATCATCTTCAAATTAAAATAAAAGAAAATCAATATGCTATTTTAATAGAACAAGGAAAAGTAAATGCTGTATGTAATGAAGTTCGGAATATTTGAAATAGATTTTGATATGCAAGATAATTCAAAAGAACTAAAAAAATGGCAAGATTATGATGATATAAAAACAAAAGATTTGCCACTTTCTATAGTATTTATAAATTTGCAAGAAATAAAAGAAAATAAATTTTATTTTAAAAAGCCTATTGAATATATAGATTGGACTAATTTACATTTTGATGAAGAAAAAAATACAGAAGAACCATTAAAAACAGCATTTACAGGAGATGGAAAATTTAATTTTATTATAAGTAATCCAGTTTTATTTTTGAGTTCAATATTAGGAATAAGAGAACACTATACCAAACAAGAACTTATAGAACAAATAAGAAAAATAGTTGTGAATTCTATAGAATTAGGAATAAACGAGCTTGGAGAAGAATACAAATTATCAATACAATTAGTAAAAAATAAAACAAATGAATTAGAAATTAGAGTAAGTCAAAATAATTATGATGAAAAATTAGCAAAAAGAGGAATAAAAATCACTTACTTTGAGATCACAAATTTTGAAGAAGTTGATCAAAAACGTCAAATTAATAATGAAGAAGAATTAAAAAAATTGTTTTTACAATTGTATAAAGTAAGTAAAAATCCAGAATTTATAGAGGCTAAGAATTTGACATTTAGCCTAAATTCTAAAGGCGAAATTATAACTAAAAAATTAGAAGATGTATGTAGTAGATGCGATAGACCAATTGAGAAAGATGATATTTATTGTAAATACTGTGGAGCAAGGATTGAAAAGAAAAAATAAGTGTGAAAATTTTGTGAAAATTTAAAATTGGTATTGACAATTAATGTAAAAAGGTATAAATTATTAGCAGTCAAAGAAAAAGACTGCTAATATTATTTTAAGGAGGTAATTAAAAATGATAAAACCACTAGAAGACAGAGTTGTAGTAAAAATGGTAGAAGCAGAGGAAACAACAAAAAGCGGAATTATTCTATCATCAGGAGCACAAGAAAAACCACAAATAGCAGAGGTTGTAGCAGTAGGTCCTGGAAAAGAATATGATGGAAAAATAGAAAAAATGCAAGTTAAAGTAGGAGACAGAGTTATAACAGGAAAATATTCAGGTACTGAAGTTAAATATGAAGGAATAGATTATATAATAGTAAAACAATCAGATATACTTGCCGTAGTTGATTAATAAAGGGAGGGATTAAGAATGGCAAAAGAAATTTTATATGGTGAAGATGCTAGAAAAAAATTATTAGAAGGTGTTAATAAATTAGCAGATACAGTAAAAGTTACATTAGGTCCAAAAGGTAGAAATGTAGTTTTAGATAAAAATTATGGTGCACCACTTATTACAAATGATGGTGTTACAATAGCAAAAGAAATAGAATTAGAAGATCCATTTGAAAATATGGGAGCTTCATTAGTAAAAGAAGTTTCAACAAAAACAAATGATGTTGCAGGTGATGGAACAACAACAGCAACTGTTTTAGCACAAATAATGCTAAAAGAAGGTGTAAAAAATGTTGCTGCTGGTGGAGATGTTTTAGCAATAAAAAGAGGAATGGATAAAGCAACAGATGTAGTTGTCGAAAATTTAAAAAAGAATAGCTCCCCAATTGAAGGAAAAGAAGACATTGCAAGAGTAGCTAGTATTTCAGCAAATAATGCAGAAATCGGAAGCTTAATTGCAGATGCAATGGAAAAAGTTTCTAAAGATGGTGTTATAACAATTGAAGAATCAAAAACATCATCAACAGAAGTTTCTGTAGTTGAAGGTATGGAATTTGATAAAGGATATGTTTCTCCATATCTAGTAACAGATACAGAAAAAATGGAAACAGTTATGGATAACCCATATATATTAATTACAGATAAAAAAATTAGCAATATTCAAGAAATATTACCATTATTAGAGCAAATTACACAAGCTAGTGGTAAATTAGTAATTATTGCAGATGATTTTGAAGGAGAAGCTTTATCAACATTAATTTTAAATAAATTAAGAGGAATCTTAAATGTAGTTGCTGTTAAAGCACCAGGATTTGGAGATAAAAGAAAAGATATGTTACAAGATATCGCAATTTTAACAGGTGGTGAAGTAATTACATCAGATATTGGCTCAGAATTAAAAGATACAACAATAGCTCAATTAGGTAGAGCAAAACAAGTCAAAGTAACAAAAGAAAATACAATTATAGTTGATGGTTCTGGAGATAAAAAAGAAATCTCTGAAAGAGTAAACTTAATTAGAAATCAAATTGCAGAAACAAAGAGTGAATATGATAAAGAAAAATTACAAGAAAGATTAGCCAAATTAGCTGGTGGTGTAGCTGTTATTCAAGTTGGTGCTGCAACAGAAATAGAAATGAAAGAAAAGAAATTAAGAATAGAAGATGCTTTATCAGCTACAAAAGCAGCTGTTGAAGAAGGAATTTTACCTGGTGGTGGAACAGCATTTATAAATGTAATTCCAGAAGTTGAAAAACTATTAGAAACTTTACCAGAAGGTGAAAAGATTGGTGCTAAAATAATCTTAAAGGCTTTGGAAGAACCAGTAAAACAAATTGCAAGAAATGCAGGATTAGAAGGAGCTATAATTCTTGAAAAAGTTAAAGCAAGCAAACCAGGAGTTGGATTTGATGCTGCAAAAGAAGAATATACAGATATGAAAAAAGCTGGAATAGTAGATCCTACAAAAGTAACTCGTTCAGCAATTCAAAATGCAGAAAGTGTTGCATCAATGATTCTAACAACAGAAAGCATTATGACAGAAAAGAAAGACAAAGAATGCACATGCCATCACGACACAGCAATGCCAAGTGAAATGGGTGGAATGTACTAAAAATTAAAATTTAAAATAAATAGTATAATAACATACAAAATCCCTATAAAAAAAGTAAAAGTGGACTGATTAAAAATATCAGCCCACTTTTTTGTGTAATCGTTTTTATAAAAACTAGCAACCACAACCTCTACCATTGTTGTTTCCACAACAGCAGAATATGATAATTAAAAGGATTATAATCCATAAACAATCATTGTCTAAGAATCCACAACCACAACCTCTGTTTTCTGGCATATTTATTCCCTCCTTGTAAAGAAATTTTAATTGTTTTTCTTTATCTTTTGTATAATACATAGTATGAAAAAAATAAAAATCTGTTACAAGATGATAAAGAAAAAATTTAAAGCAAAAATATTGTTTTCGACAAAATACGACAAAAAGAGGAAAAAAGGAGAAAAAGTACAAAAAGTGTAAAAATTCGACAAAAAGGTCAATAATTCTACTTTTTAAAAAAATTAAGGAAAATGTAGTAGAATACCGCCAGAGGTGGTTAATTTATGAACAAAATAATTAAATTACAAAAGAAAGTTACTTTTGAAACTATTACCGAAGATTTTTTAATTTATAAAAAACAACAAATTAAAGAATCCACATATTTCAACTATACTTATAAAATACAAAAGTATTTATTACCAGTTTTTAAAGACTTAACATTAGAAGAAATTACTAAATATGATTTTAATAAATTTAGTGATGATCTTTTAGAAGAGGCACATATTTCCAATAAATTCTTAAAAGATATTTTGTTAGTTTTAAAATCTATTTTAAGATACGCAGAAAGAAAATATGATATAAAGATGAAATTAGAATTAATTAATCTACCGAGAGTTAGAATGCAAAATTTAAAAGTATTTTCAACAAATGATAAAAGAAAAATAAAAGCAAAATGTTTAAATTCAAATGATACTAGAGATTTAGGAATTATATTATGTTTGTACACAGGTATGAGAATAGGAGAAATTTGTGCTTTAAAATGGGAAGATATTGATCTAAATAAAAAAACTATTTATATAAAGCATACATTGCAAAGAGTATATGTAGATTGCAAATCTACCAAAATTTTAATAGATGTGCCAAAATCAGAAAAAAGCTTAAGAAGTATACCAATGTCAAATTTAGTGTATAGTAAACTAAAAGAAATTAAAGAAAATTATAAAAAAGAAGATTTTTTCTTAACAGGAAATAGCAAACACTTTTTAGAACCAAGAGGGTATCAATATACTTTTAAAAAATGTTTAGATGAATGCAGAGTAAATTATAGAAATTTCCATTGTTTAAGACATACTTTTGCAACTGATTGTATAAATGTAGGAATGGATGTGAAATCATTAAGTGAAATATTAGGTCATTCTGATGTTAGTATTACATTAAATAGATATGTTCATTCTTCAGATAAAATGAAAAAAAGATATTTAGAAAAATTAGCGTAAAATACGAAGCAAAATTGTGCATAATGATAATCTTAAAAAACAAAATTTTATGAAAATGCTCACATTTTTATTCATTGTGCTAAGTTTTTGAAAAACTTGTATAAAAGATCCATAAAAACAAATGTATAAAATATATCAAAACTTTACATAATTCTACGAAAAATATTGATATTATGTAAAAAATGTGCTATAATCTAGAATTAACTAGTGGAATTAAAAAGTATATTTAAAAATATACCATATAATATTTAAAAAATAAGTTTTGTGGAGGAAATATAAATGGAAAAAATGTCTGTTTGGAAAGTATTTTATTTAGATAAAGAACAAGATATAAAGGTTAGTCTATACAAAAAAAGTGAAGATGAATTAACATATTGTATAGAAACACCAAACCATAACTCCGGAAACTTAATTACAAATCTTGCAAAAGTATGCAAAATGGAAACAAGAAAAGATGAAAATGATAAAAGGATAATTACAGGGATAATACCAGCATCTTTAAATGCAGATAATGAAGAAGTATATATATTTAGATTAGGTGGAATAAAAATAGCAAATATTTATACTGATGGATTAGTAGAAATGAAAGCTAAAATTCCTGCAATTACAAAAATATTAATGGCACAAACAAAAGATTATAAATTAAGTGTAGATAAAACAATTGTAAAAACTTACATACTAAAAAAAGTAAAATTTAGAACTGATTTACATACACATTTAAATGCAATGCTTACACCAGATATTTTAATTGCATTAGCAATAAAACATCAAATTAGATATCCATTGTATTTTATTCAAAAGCTAAATTTAAAAATTTCTGATGAACAATCTAAAAAATTAGAAATGTATAGAAAAGCTTTAGAAAAACGTTACGAAAATAGTAATCTTACAGGAAAAGCTTTTGAAAGAAAAATAAAAGATGAAACATATATAAATTTTGCAGATTTAATATTAAACAATTTAGAAAATGCAGAAGAAAATATTAGAAAAATAAAAAATAGCTTAGTATTAATAAAAGATGGTCAAGCTGTATTTACAAATTTAGATAAACTTTATATAGTTTATAGATATGTATTTACAAAAGGAAGAGAAGCAGAAATAAAAGTAAAATATACAAAAGGCCAAATTGATAAAATACCAGATGAACAAGTAAAAGAAAATTTATATAAAATGTTAGAAGATGCAAAACCAGGAAGTCAATATGAAAATAACAATATATTAAAAGATAAACTATTGTGGATTTCCAGAGAATATCAAAGTCAAGGAATTAAGCATATAGAAATTTCAGCAACTGATTTAGTAAAAAAAGGTGAAAAAGGCGTAGAATTTTTAAAAACACTTCATGAAATATTACCATTAGCTGAAGCAGAAACAGGAGTTGCTATAAGATTTCTTGCAGCAATTCGTAGAGTTTGGCTTTCTCCAGAAGAAATAATAGAAGCATTAAATGTATTAAAAGCAATGGCTAAAAGTCCTTATGTAGTTGGTAGCGATATAATAGGTGAAGAAATCAACGACATTGCAGATTTTAGAGAATTAATAGCAGAACTTGTAAAATATGCTGTGTACGAAGATAACAGCTTTACAATTCAAATTCATGCAGGAGAAAATGATTCACATAAAGACAATGTCTATTCTGCAATTGAATGTATAAAATCAGCTTTACCAAAAGGAGCTAAATGTCCAAATGTAAGAATAGGTCATGGATTATATGTAGAAAATCTTAACTTTGAAAAAGGTAAAAAATTAATGGAAGATATGAGAAATATGGGAGTAGTATTACAATTCCAACTTTCTTCAAATGTAAGATTAAATAATTTATCAGATTTACAAAATCATCCGATTAAACAATATTTGGATAGTGGAGTTGCTTGTGTACAAGGAACAGATGGATTTGGAATATATGGTACAGATACATTAGAAGAACAACTTGCATCACAAAATTTACTAGAACTAACAACAGAAGACTTTATGAAAATGCGTGCAGTAGAAGATAAAATTTTAGCTAATAACGAAAAAGCATTTAAAGAAAAAAGTAAAGCATTTGAAAAACTTACAAAAAATAAAACATTAGAAGAAGCAATACTAGAATTAGAAGAAGAAAATATAAGCAAAAGTAAAGATAAAAAAATAAAATTCTATTTTAAAAATAATTTAGATGCAACAGAAGTATTAAAAGATAAAATAATATCTTTACCAGAAAATAAATTCCCAGTAATAATAGCAGGTGGAAGCTTTAATACAAAAGGAAGAGAAACTGTTATAAATGAAAGTGCAAAAGCAACTTTAAAAGAATTAATAGATAAATTAGATAACCAAAAAGCTTATTTTGTAATAGGTCCAAAAATGGAAGGATATGAAAAAGCTATAGTAGATTTATCAAAAGAAATGAATAAAAAATTTGAAATTAATGCAATAGTACCAAAAATGTTATCAGCAGAAGAGGAAGAAAAATTAAAATCAAAGGATTTAGATGGAGTATGTATTTCAACAGAAACAGAAGAGCTTGGAATTTACAAAAGTTTCAATTACGAAATTTTTGAAAGAAGAAGTTCAGCAGTTATTGCATTTGACGGAAATTCACCAGCTTACAATTTAATACAAGAAGCAAAAAATGGTAAAGGAAAATCAAAAATATTTGTTAGTTCAGAAAATAATAACTTAAAAGAAAAAGCAAATAGTTTAAATGGATATGTAATTCCATTTAAGTATACAGACAGTATAGCAGATAAAATTTTAAAAGATTATCCAGAATTAAAAAATTAATAATATAAATTGATTATTTAAATATTAGTTAAATATTAATATTTTGTAGGGTGGCAATTCTAAAAGGAATTGTCATCTTTATTATTATAATGTTCGCTTTTGCTCCAATCATCATAATATCTATTTTTGTTATATAATATGGAATGGCTTTGCACCTCCTATTATATAAATGCTTACGCTTAACTTTGCATATTGACTTTTTTTAATTATATTTATAAAATAAATACAATTAAAGGAGAAAAAATATGGAGTTAAGTGACGCAAAAAGAATTGTAAATATAACTGGGGAAGAAAGAAAATCAATTGGAAATTATTTAACATATAGACACACTGCAATTAATATACTTGCAGATTTTAATCTAGAAAATTATGAATTTCTAAAAAATAAAGGTTGGTATTTACCAGAAAGTTTAGAAGATGTAAAAAAAGATATTGAAGATTTTGTTAATGTGTATTCTGCAATGTATAAAAATGCTAAACATCATAACTTGTCAGATAGCATAGGATATAGAGAAAGTAAAAATTTGATAAGAGGAACAAGTGTTACAAGAATGAAAAACTTAGAAGGGACTTCAAATCAATTTTTATCTATGAGTACAGATGAATTAATTGCAAAAAGATTTTGTGAATATGGAGATTCTGCTTTAGTGCAGGTAAATGTATCTTCAGGAGTTCCTTTTTTGAATGCTGAAGAGTATAGAGGGGAATATAGTGATAATGAAAAGGAAATTATTGTAGCTCCATTTACTAGAATTTCTAGAAAACAGGACTTGGGAAAAAAAGGAGATTATAATTATTACAGTATTCATATAGATAATCCGGGAATACGCTCAATTCCAAATGAAGAAGTAGAAAATTTAGGAGAAGATATATATAGTAATTTTGAACAACAGATTATAGATATAAAAGAATTTTTAAATCAATCTTATAAAACAGAAAGTTTAAGTAGACAATTAGCTAGAGTAAAAGCTCCAGAAGATATAAAATATATTCAAGAAGATATTGAAAAAAATTCTAAATTGGTTGAAGAATTAAGAAGTAAAACATCAAATTATGCAGAAAAATTACAAAAATATTTACAAGGAAGATGTGCTCAAAAAATAAAAGAAATTTCTGAAGCAACGAAAATGGTAGAACAAGCAAAAAAAGAGGCAGAAGAACGAGCAAAGCAAGAAGCGATAGCTAGAAAAGAGGCAGAACAAAAGAGATTAGAAGAGGAAAGAATAGCAAGGGAAAAAGCTGAAATTGAAGAAAGAAGAAAAAGCTCAATAACAGAGTTAGGGAAAAAATTAAACAATGAACCTGTTGAGTCTAATAGAATTACATATAAAATTAATGATACATATAATCAAATGCTATATAATGAAAGAAATATGCAACAAATAGCACGTTCTTTAGGAATAAATTTTCAACCTCAAACAAGAGTAAATTTATTAGATAATATAATTGAAGATATAACTTTTAATATTACTGATATAGAAAAAAATTTACAAGGTGTTACTGTGCAAGAAGATATGTCACAAGAAGAAATTGACGAAAAAACTGAAAAATATTCTCCATATTTAGATGGTATATCTTATGCAAGTCAGATATTACAAGGAAATCCTGATTTTACTCAAATTCATGCAAATCAAATGGAATATGAACTAAAGAGAAGTTTATATTTAAAAGCAAATCAAGTAATTAAAAATGCAAAACTTGGTAAACTAAATTCAGAACGAGAAACAATACAAATAGAAAAAGTAGGATTTTTTGGAAAATTACTAGGTAAAGACGAACTAAAAGATGAAAAACTTAAAAATATTGATTTAAAAGCAGAAGCAATAAGGACAGAAGTTTCAGAAGAAAAAGAAAGGTATAGTGTAAAAGATATATTAGCAGATTTATATGCTTGTGCAATTACAGAATTTGATGGAAATTTTACACCGGAAATGCTTAATTTGTATAATAATATAACTAATATTTTTGGTAGTAAAGGACAAAATGGTCAATTAAAAAGTTTTTCACAAGAACATATATTAAAATTAGCACAAGCAAAAATAAATACTGAACCTGGAAGAAATTTGCTAGCAGTATCTGGAAATGGCACAAAACGAGTATCAGAAATAGAAAGGCTAAGAGCAGAAAATGGTGGTTTGCAACAACAAATTGCGACAAATAAAATGAAAAATGGAAGTTTACGATATTCACCCAATAGAGGAAATGATGCTGTAAGGATGTTTTTAGAAAAACTAAATGGAGTTAGAGCAGCTACTAAGGAATTACTAGAACCAAGAACAAAAGAAGATATGCGAAAAACACTTGATTTATGGGGAAATCCAGATAAATAAAGGAGGAAATATGAAACCAGTTATTGGAATTATAGCAAAATCACATACAACATACACAGATAGAACTTGTATGTGTGCTTTAGATGGATATAGAAGAGCTGTTTCTAATTGTGGAGGAGTTCCTATATTAATTATGCCTACACAAGATATATGTTTTGAAGCAACAAGACCAAGAGAAGCAAGAAAACTTACAGAAGAAGAAAAACAAGATTTAATACAACAAATAAAATTATGTGATGGAATTATTTTGCCAGGTGGCAATAGAATATATGATTATGATATTTTCTGTGCAAAATATGTACTAGAAAATAATATACCAGTATTAGGAACTTGTATGGGAATGCAATTACTAGCAAGTATCGATTGTGGTGAAGAAAGAGGCAATATTTTGCAATTTATAGAAAAAGAAATTAATCATAATCAAATACCAGCAAAATATGTCCATAAAGTTAAAATTGAAAAAGATAGCAAATTATATGAAATAATAGGAAAAGAAGAAATAGATGTAAATAGCAGACATAAATATGCAGTAACAAAAGTAAATAATGCAAAAATAAATGCTATTTCAGAAGATGGATTAATAGAAGGATTAGAATTTAAAGATAAAAAATTTGCAATAGGAGTACAATGGCACCCAGAAGATATGTCTTTATATGATGAAAATATGAAAAAATTAATATTAAATTTTATAGAAAATTGCAAAAAAGACTAAATTATCAAGTTAAAAATTAAATGCAATTTTATAAAGTAAATGCAAATCGTTAAGTAAAAAGTTAAATACATTCTGTAAAGTAAATGCAAATTAGGAATATTTTTTCTAAAGTATTGACAAAATAGAAATTTGATTGTATACTATTTAAGTAACTTTAAGGTAAAATTATATTTTGATATATACTTTATAAATAGCTAAAGGAGGGATTTAAAATGGCACAACCAAAAAGAAGATGGTCAAAAGCTAGAACAGGTTTAAAAAGATCAACATGGAAAATCGAAGCAAAAAATTTAGCAACTTGTCCTCATTGCCACGAAGCTGTATTACCACATACAGTTTGCTCAAATTGTGGATATTATGATGGAAAAGAAGTAATTGCAAAAAAAGCAAGTAATGACTAAGATTAAAATGTAACTGAAAGGTTACTTATATATGGCTTTATGCGAACTAATAGGTTTTATGTATTTAGAACTTATTAGTTCGTTTTTTTCTTTAATAGAAAGTAATTTGCAATTTTTATTAAACAAATGCTTATGCCAAACTTTGTTATAATTTATTGTAAATCTCATTGACAATTTAGAACTAAAATTATATTATAAAATATATAAATTTATAATATAAAAGGGGCATAAAATGGAAAAAAGAATAGATAAAACAAACTATTATTTAGATATAGCTGAAACAGTATCAGAAAGGTCAACATGTTTAAGAAAAAAATATGGAAGTATAATAGTAAATCATGATCAAATAATTGCAACAGGATATAGTGGTGCTCCAAGAGGAAGAATTAATTGTTCAGATTTAGGTTATTGTACAAAAAAGAAATTAATGCCAGATACTAGACATGGTGGATATGATGCTTGCAGATCTGTACATGCAGAACAAAATGCGATAATATGTGCATCAAGAGAAGAAATGATGGGAGCAACATTATATTTAGTTGGAGTTAGAGAAAATAACGAATATGAAGAAGGTGCTGCACCTTGTTTAATGTGTAGAAAATTAATAATCAATTCAGGAATAAGTCAAGTTATAGTTAGAGAAACAAAAGAAAAATATAAAATATTTGATGTTGAAGAATGGATAAAAAATGATGAATTTTTAAATGGACAAACTCAGTACTAAATCAAATAAATAAAGGAATAAAAAAGTGAAAAAAGAGAAAAAAATATTATATATTGTTATATTAATAGGAATAACAATATTATTGTCATTACCAATAGTTTCAAATAAATTTAATTGTTATATAGGTGAAGGAATAAATTATATATCAAAGTCTTACGAACTAAGTAAAATTGGTGCTTTTAGTAATATTATTCCAAGTTTTGCAAATAATTTTGGATACATAAATAGTATTTTTAATAATAGATTTCCAGATATTTTATTAGCTATAACTAATTTAGCATTTAAAAATCCTATAGCAAGTTTTAAATTACTTGAAGTAATAACTCTGTTTATATCTGGAATAACAATGTATTGTTTAGTAAAAGAAATTTCAGAAAATCGAAATATTGGAATTCTTGCAGCTGGAATATATATGATGTTGCCATATCATTTGACAGAAATATATGTTAGAAATGCATTTTCAGAACATTTAGCATTGGCAATTTTACCAATTACTTTTTTAGGCTTATATAGTTTAAAAAACAATGAAAGAAAACATTATTTATTTCCAATAAGTTTAGCTTTAATGTTTATGTGTGATAGAAGTTTGAGCTGGATAGTATTTGGAATATCAATAATTTATTTGCTTGTGAATATTAAAGAAATTAAAAATAATAAAATATTGTCAAAAGTAATTTTGAGTTTTGCTTTTATTTTAATATTAACAGCTTGTATATGGTTACCATATTTTGAAACAACAATTGGAGAAGATTATAAAATAAATAATGTTACAAATGAAGAAATACAAGGGTTTTCAAGACAGACAATATCAATTAGAAAGTTATTTGTAACAGCACAAAAAGAAAATTATGTATTTGAAGTTGGACCACTTTTAATAGCAATGTTTGCTTTAACACCAATGGCTTTTGTAAAACTAAAAAATGAATATAAAAAAGATTATATTACTTATTTAATATTTTGCATATTAGGATTTATTTGCGCAACTAGTATTTTTTCTATAAATATTTTTGCAAGAATTTTTATAAAATTGCAATTTCCATGGAGAATTTTAACTTTGGCAAACTTTTTCCTAACAATAGTATGTGCTATAAATATGGGAGCAATTGTTGGAAACTTAAAATTAAAAGATAGTTTAATATTATTAGTAGTATCAATGGCATATATAATTTGTTTAAGTGGACATATTCAAAATACGGAAAATTTAACAGATATAAAAAATATGGAATTAGGAAATATTTCAGGAAAAGTAGATGAAATTTCTGCTGGAATAAATAAAGCAGAATATCTGCCAACTAAAGCTTATTATAATAAATTTTATATAGCAACAAGAACACAAGAAATGTGTGTATTAGAAGGAAAAGCTTTAATAGAAAATGAAAACAAAAATGGTAGTGAGTATTCTGCAAAAGTAAAAACATTTGAAGAGCAAACAAAATTTGAATTGCCATATATATATTATCCTGGATATGTAGTAAAAGAAGATGGAATAACTTTAAAGAGCATAGAAACAGAAAATGGTTTTTTAGGATTTGTTTTAGGTGCAAATGATGATGCAAAAATAGAGGTGATGTATCAAAAATCAAATGTAGAGCAAATTGCGAATATTATTTCTATTATAAGTTTAATTGCATTTGTAATTTATGCAGTTGGTGTAAATAAAGAAGAAAATAGTAAATAGATTGAAAAAAAAGTAAAAATAGTATATAATATATAAGTATTTTAATATAAAATAAAATAAGTTTAGAAATTAATATCAATTAAATAATAATATAAAGAAAAGGAGAAATAAATGTCAAAACCAATTGTAGCCATAGTTGGAAAACCTAATGTAGGAAAATCTAGATTTTTTAATTATGTAGTAGGCCAAAGAATATCAATTGTTGAAGATACACCAGGTGTAACTAGAGATAGAGTGTATGCAGATACAAGTTGGAAAGATAGAGAGTTTACTTTAATAGATACAGGTGGAATAGAACCTGAATCAGAAGATATAATAGTATCACAAATGAGAGAACAAGCTAATATTGCTATAGAAGTTGCAGATGTTATTTTGTTTATTACAGATGTTAGACAAGGTGTTACAGCTGCAGATTCAGAAATTGCAATTATGTTAAAAAGAGCTAAAAAACCAGTAATTTTAGTTTGCAATAAAGCAGACAGCTATGGAGAACCACCTGCAGAAATATATGAATTTTACAATTTAGGATTAGGAGAACCACATCCAATTTCAGCAGCAAATGCTATAGGAATAGGTGATTTATTAGATGAAATATACGATAAATTACCACCAAAAAGAGATGATGAAAATATCGAAGAAGAAATAAAAGTTGCAATCATTGGAAAACCTAATGTTGGTAAATCTTCTTTATTAAACAAGATTTTAGGAGAACAAAGAAGTATAGTAAGTAACATTGCTGGAACTACTAGAGATGCAATAGATTCTAGATTTGAGAATGAATTTGGAAAATATGTATTTATAGATACAGCAGGAATTAGAAAAAAGAGCAAAGTAAATGAATCTATTGAAAAATTTAGTGTAATGAGAACATTACTTGCAATAGAAAGAGCTGATGTATGCTTAGTACTAATTGATGCAACAGAAGGTGTAACAGACCAAGACGCAAAAATCTTAGGAGAAGCACATGAAGCGGGAAAAGGAATTATAATTGTAATAAATAAATGGGACGCAGTAGAAAAAGAAAATGGAACATTAGAAGCATATAAAAAAGATGTTTATAATAAAATTAGTTATGCAGCTTATGCTCCAATGATTTTCATATCAGCAGAAACAGGACAAAGAGTAAATAAACTATTTGGAATGATAAACGAAGTAAATAAACAAAATTCATTAAGAGTTTCTACATCAGTAATAAACGAAGTAATAAATGAAGCAATTGCAGTTGTACAACCACCAACTGATAAAGGAAAAAGGCTAAAAATATTATATGGAACACAAGCAACAACAAGACCACCAACATTTGTAATATTTGTAAACAACAAAGATTTATTCCATTTTTCATATCAAAGATATTTAATAAATTGTTTTAGAAATAACTTTGGATTAGAAGGAACACCAGTAAGATTAATAGTTAGAGAAAAAGGCGAAAAATAACAAATATAAACTTTTCAAAAGAAAAAGGAGGAAAATATGGTAACATATATAGTAATTGGAATTATAGCTTATTTAATAGGAAGTATTAGTTTTTCAGTTATAATAAGCAAAAAAATGGCAGGATTTGACGTAAGAGAAAAAGGAAGCAAAAATGCAGGTTCAACAAATGTATTAAGAACAGTTGGAAAAAAAGCTGCAGTAATAACTTTATTGTGTGATGTGTTAAAAGGAGTTGTAGCTGTTTTAATAGCTTATATAGTTGGAAAATTTGTAGACAATGTAGATAGAGCTATATTAGTTCAAGTAGCTGCATTATGTGTAGTTATAGGACACACATTTCCAATATTTTTCAAATTTAAAGGTGGAAAAGGTGTAGCAACAAGTTTAGGTATAGTACTTCTTTTAAATTGGCAAATAGGATTGATTTGCTTAGTATTTGCATTAGTACTTATGATTTTAACAAGAATGGTATCATTAGGATCAATTTCAGCAGCAATACTTTTTCCAGTATTAACAATATTTATAACAGAAAATTATTTAGTAGAAGGAAACTATATAATATTTGGAATTCTACTAGCAGCATTTGTAGTATATAATCATAGAGCAAATGTAAAAAGAATTCTTACAGGAACAGAAAATAAGTTGAGTTTTAATAAAGAAAAAGGAGAATAAACAAATGAGAAAAATAGCAGTTATAGGAAGTGGAAGTTGGGGAATTGCATTAAGTGTATATTTAGCAAGTCAAGGAAATAAAGTAAATGTATGGTCTTTTGCAGAAGAAGAAATAAATCTAATAAATAATGAAAAAAAATGTAAATTTTTACCAAACATAACTTTACCAGAAAATATTTATGCAACATCAGATTTTAAAGAAGTAATAGATGATGCAGAAATTATATTACATGTTACACCTTCAAAATTTGTTAGAAATACAATACAACAATATAAACAATATGTAAAAGAAAATCAACCAATTATTATGTGTTCAAAAGGATTTGAACCAGTAACAGAATTTACTTTAGATGAAGTAATAAAACAAGAAATACCAAATGCAAAATGTGGTGTTTTATCAGGTCCAAGTCATGCAGAAGAAGTTTCTATAAATGTACCAACAGCATTAGTTATAGCTTCAGAACATGAAGATGTAATCGTAAAAATAAGAGAAATTTTTAAAAGCAATATTATTCGTATATATAGTTCTAAAGATGTAAAAGGTGTAGAAATTGGTGGAGCTTTAAAAAATATTATAGCATTTTGTGCTGGAATAGCAGTAGGTCTAAATTTAGGAGATAATACATTTGCAGCATTGGCAACTAGAGGATTAGTAGAAATTACTAGATTAGGAACTGCAATGGGTGCAGAAGAGAAAACTTTTTACGGCTTAACAGGACTTGGAGATTTAATAGTAACTTGTGGAAGTGTACATAGCAGAAATAGAAGAGCAGGAGAAATGATAGGAAAAGGATTTACAATAGAAGAAGCTAGAAAAGAAATTGGAATGACTATAGAAAGTGTAGACAACATAGATGTAGCTTATAGTTTGTCTAAAAAATATAATGTGGAAATGCCAATTGTAAATGCAGTATATAATGTTTTATATAATGGATTAGATCCAAAAGAAGCTGTAAATCAACTTATGACAAGAGAACTAAAAGATGAGTAAAAAGTAAATAAAAATGTATCAAAAAACAAAATAGTACATAAAATAACAAAATAAAAGATAATGGTACCATTAAACCAAAATTTTATAATCAAAACAATTAATGGAGAAAGGTAAATATAATATATATTGAATCTTAAAATATATTATATAAGGTAATAATATGGATTTCTTTGATAAATTATCAAAAAAAGCAAGTGAAACATATAAAATGACAAAAGAAAAAACAACTCAAATTTCAGGAGAATTAAAATTAAAAAACAAGATCAATGAAGCAAAAGAAGAAATTGAGAAAATATATTCAGAAATAGGAAATTTAGTTTATACTGCACATAAAAATGGAGAAGCAGTGTCAGAAGATGAAGTTACAGCTAAATGTGAAGAAATAGCAAGAAAAGAAGAAGAAATAGAAAAAGCAAAAGTTGAAATATTATCTTTAAAGAAAATTAAAAAATGCGTAAATTGTGGAGCAGAATTAAATGAAAACGATGAATTTTGTTCAAAATGTGGTCAAGAACAACCTAAAATTGAAAAAGTGGAAGTAGAAGTAAAAGAAGATGTTTCAAATGAAGCAAAAGAAGCTGAAGTAACAGAAGTTAAAAATGTAGAAGAAACAGAAAATACAGAAGAAAATAAAAGTGAAGAATAAGGAAAAGTATAATGAAATTATTAGTTCAAAGAGTTGCAAATGCGAATGTAAAAGTAGATGATAAAATAGTAGGAAAAGTAGATAAAGGATTTTTAGTTTTGTGTGGGGTAACTCACACAGACACTAAAGAAACAGCTGACTATTTAGTAAAAAAATTATTAAATTTGAGAGTATTTGAAGATGAAAATGAAAAAATGAATTTATCTCTAAAACAAGTAAATGGAGAATTACTAATTGTTTCACAATTTACTTTATATGCAGATACATCAAGTGGAAATAGACCTAGTTTTATAAATGCAGCAAAGCCAGATATGGCAAATGAGCTATATGAATATTTTTGTAGTCAATGTGCGAAAGAAGGAATTCATGCAGAAAAAGGAGTATTTGGAGCTCACATGGAAGTAAGTTTATTAAATGATGGACCAGTTACTATAATGCTAGAAAAATAAGTTTTATAAGCTTTGATTAACAATAGCTTTGCGAAAGCAATAATAAAAGTTAATAATAAAAAACTAATATGGATATCTTTCATAGATATATCGAATAAGCTTATCAAGATTTTGTTCAGTTACACAGATATAAACATTTTCATCTAGACTGATCCATACATTTATTGAAAATTTTTCATTATTATCAATAAAAACACTAATAATATCAATCATATCAATAGGACTTTGATATTTATTTTCCCAAAACAAATTATCAGATAAATTAAAATTCTTAGAATAAAAACTTTCTAAGAATTTTTTTATTTCACCATTAATTTCACTATATATTGCAATACTATTCATAATAAATCTAATTCAATATAATAATATATTATATGTCCTTTCTTAATAATAAAAGTAAAATAATTAATTACTTTGTTTTACTTTTGATATTAATATT
>ULTP01052179.1_pt1 | contig 17733 bp, 16 predicted proteins | sample 1957721 | NCBI WGS metagenome assembly ULTP01 (sample SAMEA4835737, study PRJEB28245) | human gut metagenome | biome: gut microbiome; material: fecal sample | place: Denmark | collected 2008 | reverse complement strand
TTCTTCAATATTTGATCTATTTCTATTTTCATCTCGGAATAGGAATGTTCCATTGCATACATCAAATTATTCATAGCCGGTCTTCCCTAATAACTTGTTTACTATCTCATCATACCACAGAACGAGAGGAGTTTGTCTATATTTATTTGAGATTTACGGATTCTTTAGATGCATAATAACTCAAACAGGAACTCAAAAATTTGAGTTCCTGTTTGAGTTCCTTTAAAGATCTAAAATTATTTTGAATCTTTTTTGAGTTCCTTTCAAAATCATCTCTTAATCACAGTAAAATAACTGTTTAGGACTCTTCGGTTTCTCCGGAATGCCCATCTTAATCATTCCTCTTTCCACCAACGGCATTACTCGAGTCTGAATGGCATATGTCACAGAATTCAGTCCTAAATAATCACTGATTTCTTTACGTGTCCTGGGTGTCTTACAGAAGAGCAGCAGTTCTCTATTGTCAACTCCGTCCATTTCAACCACAGTTTGTTCCATGACATCCTTATATAATTTAACAATAAAGCTTCCTCTTTCATCAATAAATTCCGGCTGTTGCAGATCATATTCCTGCATCATTCTCCGAATCGTGGGAATTCCGGAATAACGATTCTCCGTTACTTTTAATACTTCCAATTCAGATGCGATCACAGGGTTTCTGGTATACGGCTGCACTTTTCCCAACTGATCCATCTTGATTCTCCCATAAATGCTCCCCGGATTTCGAATCTCCATTCTGTCATCAAACATAATGAGTTGAATGGGCATTTCTTCCGTGTGAATACTATAATCATATTTTGAGTTCCTTTTTATTTAGTTGCGTATTGAGAATGATGATTATATGAGTAAATCCATAACAGCTCATGAGGTCAGTAACAACTTCAAAAATCCTTTCTTCTTGTCCTCCGGCAGATTGCGATATGTATGCAATACCAATTCCTCGTCCTGTGCATGTACTTCAGCCATTCCCCGCTCATTGAAAATATCCGTAACTGTGACTCCCAGCTGATTGCAAAGTATCATCACCGTGTCGATTCTCGGAACTGTCTTACCAGCCAGGAAATAACTTACCGTAGAGGAAGACAACCCAGAATATCTGGCGATTTTGTAGGGTGTTGTTTCTCTCTCCTCACACAACTGTTCAAATCTACGAGCTATTTCCATACATTTTTCTTTGGTGTTATACATATTCATCTACCGCCTTTGTCTTATATTCAGGTCTCTATAATGTACATGGCGGGAATCGACAGAATCTTACAAATTTTTTTAATTTTTTATAAATCGACCATTCAGCTGATCGTGTATCCTGCTAATTGGCTTTTGAGCTTCACTGTGTTGATCAAATACCGCAATCGATATTATTCGGAACAACGACAGCATTACACCACAAACACATGCCATGATTGCATGCTGCAATGCATTTATTTGCATTGCATAATTTCCAATAATCTCAATGTATTTGATTAAAATGAATGGTTCCCCAAATTCTTCAATAAGCATTGCAATTAACACTTGTGCTAACACTATGATGAATAAATATTTCAGTACGTATATTGCCGTATACGAGACATACGATACTACCTCTTCCATTTGCTGCCTTTTCTTGTCGACATCATTATCATCGTTATCGACATTCTCCGTGCTTTTCTCCATCTCAGTCGCCGCTCTTTTTTCATCTTTAATCTTTTTGAATTTAGGTAAAAAACGAGGATTTACCACCATTCTTTGCCCAATATACATTATAAACAGAATCAGTATTTCGACACTGATACTTGCCACATCCATATTACCCTCAAGAATGGTTTCCGTAAACAGCAAAGCAGCCGTAATTCCAAATGCCATCAAACATACCGTCAGTTCCGGAATGAGTCTCCAATTAGGTTTTTCCAAAATAAGCCCCCGGTTCTTTCTCACCTCCATTTCCGCCAACATTCCGCTTATCTTCAAATTCAAAATTGCAAGAACAATATAGTATGTCATTCCTCTTCCTCCTTTTTCGTATCCTGATCTTCTGTCACAACAATTCTTTCACTAAGGAATCCTCGCAAATAGTTCTCCGCACGGTTCTTCAGAAGAAATACATAGCCTCTCTCTTTTTCTTCCTGCATTTTGCGCAGCACCTCATCCCGGTCCTGTGATGAGTATATCTTCTTTTCATCTCCTTTGAATTCCCAATCCCGGTAAAACTTTACTTCCAGGTCTTCATAGTCTCTATGCGATATAATTTTTCCAAGGTTTGTCTTGGCCAGTGTTGACATAATTGCCTCGTATTCTTTCATGCTCTTGGCTTGTTCTTTTTGGTTTCTGCAAATACAGCACATATCAAATCCGTCATCCACCGTACATGGTGACAATTCTAACGCATTCAGAAACTGCCGAATATAATCAATCGTATTCTGTATCTGCAACATACATTCATTTCTGAACTCTGCATCACTCATATTTTCAAATTGATTCTTTCGAATCTTTATAATATAGTTGCTCTGCATTGACCGAAACAGCATTTGGAAGAATTCATCCATGTCTGTATAGTAATCTTTACTCGTTCTGATATATAAAAAGGATTCCGCTTTTCTGGTCGAAGCATAACTAAACAAAACCGCCAATCCATCATTAAATAACGCCAGAAATAAACATATCCAGGCTGTGGTACATGTAGTTTTCTTACAGAACCCATCCAATGCATATTCCAAAGGATCCGAAAGCTGACTTACTTTTTCCTTTGCCTCTGTAAGCCTTTCTTCTGTTTTTTCTTGCAGACCTTTTGTTGCAATAATCCGGTTATAGCTTTCATTTACCAGCGACTGTATCTCCTGTTTTTGACGTGACAACTCGGACATTGAAGATGTTTCCAAAGATATGTTCAAATAATTCAGTATTTTGTCAATATAATGTTCTTGTTTTTCCTGCTCTTTTTCCTCCGTCATTCCTTGTTCTTCCAGTTCAAGGTCCTCCAGCCTTTTCCGCCATTCCAGAATATCTACATAATCATCCAGCCACTCATCTGATAGTTTCGTCCCGACGTTAAGCACCTTACACAGATTGTTATTACATTCGATAAGTTTTTGTAAGTCATTTTTTAACTCATATAATTCTGCATTTGTTCTCCCTTCCTGCTCCAGTGGAAAATAAGCTTTTAATTCTAAATATTCCGCTTCCGTGTTTCCATCTTCTACTGCTCCGTATTTTTTCAGCACTTCCGTAGCATCCACACAAAACTGCTGTAAATCGTTTCTTTCGTTCGTCGCTGTATCCAGCATATTGCTTAAATTTATATATTCCGGATCCGCGCTGGTTACTGTAGTGGACTTGGGTTCACCATTTTCTGTTGTCTCACGTATTACACTCACAATATTTTTCTCGGGTTCTCCGGTTTTGTCTATTCTCTCATCTAAAACCTTTATTACTCCTTCCGCATTTCTTACTTCCATTTCTGCTGTCGAAATAATATATACCGCATTGGCATACAATTCTTCGTCTTCAGGCTCTCTTGCTTTTAATTCTTCCAATGCTGTCTCGTATGCATCAATATAGTCTTTTTTTGCTTCATCATATTCCGCTTTTGGAGACCGATTCCCTATGTATAATCCGGTATATGAAAAAAGTATAGAAATTATCAAAAGCAGTACCATTATGAGTCTGGTCGCATATCTCTTTTTTCCGTGCCGAAATGTTGTATTTGCACTGACAAGCAGTCCCAGCTGAATCACTAATGCGATGATAAGCGGTGCCTCATAAAAAAGACCTGAAAAGTATAGCGCATTTCCCTCATAAGTCGAGAAAAAAGAGACAACTTCCAGCAAAAATGCCACCAGCATAAATACGTGTTCCTCTTGATAATCTCTGGCCAAGTTACAGTTCATTTGTGTCAGAGATCTCCAGACTTCATCGAAAATCACGAACTTTTTATATATTTCTTTCGGAGCAAACAATTTACTTATCCATTTTTTCCATAAATTCAGTATACCTTTTCGAATCCATTCTACACCTTTTCTCCAGTTGTCCTGAATCCACTCTATTGTTTTCTCCAGAACGTGAATCGGTAAATAAATAACGTTAAAAATAATGTTGATGATTGCTTCCAGCAGCTTTTGCATTCTTTTGTCGTCCATCGTAGACCTCCTCGCAGTTTTCTTTATTAACGAGCCTCCATAAGCTTATCTGCAAGTCTTTATGTTCCTCAAGTATGTGTCTGCTATGTTCGTCGAATTTTGTCATTTATGCTCACGCACATACTATAGTCACAGTCTATTTTTAACAAAAGCCCGCATCCCAAACTTGAGGGATGCAGGCTTCCGCATAAATAATGAATACATTATATATTTTTAATATTTGTTTTTATAATATCCCTTGGATAACAAAATTTTTCTCATAATATCATCTGCCTTTTTACTTACTTTATTATATCTGTATGCATATGATTCAGACCTTAAAAGCATCAAAAAACTATATATATCTTCCTTTTTCTTTATATATTTTTCTGCCATATTGAAAACCGATGTTTCTTTCAAAAAATGCATTTTATAGGAATTACTGCTTCCTGTTATTTCATTGATGATATTATTATAATCTTCGGAAAACTCGCCAATCTCTTTCAGCTTTTCTTCGCTAATAGCAATGGTGGAATAATTTAAAAACAACGACGGTACTACAGCTTTCAAATCCTGGTCTGCTAAGGGTTCCTGACTTAATAACATTCTTAATACTGTTGGTCTCCGATCTTCATTTGAAGATGACGAAGAAAGTGCTTCTGCAATTCTACAATTCTGTTTACCGTAATTTATCTTAAAAAAGCGAAACATAATAAAACAGAATTCACAAATATCCTCACTATACATAATGCAATTCACACTGGATACCGCCGGCGAAATGGATGCTACACCTTCATATAATTTATAATTAGTGTTACCGGACTCATCTACGATATTTGTGTCAATTTTTAACGTTGCTTTGCAATAGTTTTTCTCCGCCTTAAGCTGAAGAATTCCCTTCACCATCTTCCCATCATCTTTATTCTGCGCTGAATCAGTTGGATAAAAATAACAGTAATAATTCTGCAAATATCCCTTAAACATAGTATTGGATGGGTCTGTTATCAAATTGCCATTTTCAAGCTTCTTCCATTGCAATATTGCTTGTTCATTCTCAAATTTTTCCTTTTCCTGCCGCTCCTCCGACGCATCTTTTTCTTTATCTCTACAATTCTTCAATATTGCCTGAATATTTAAATAGTCTTTATGCTCTCTTGTATCATTTCTTATATATTCACTTGCATCAAAATCTTCTGAAACTAAATTTTGAAGAGTAATACCAAAGAAATCGCAACAGCTCAACAAAAAGGCCGCGGAAATGTACTTAGGCTCTCTTAAAATTTTATTAAAATAGCTCCTCGTAACAGATATTTTTTCTTCTGCCATCTTTTGGCAAAATTGTCGTTGTGATAACCCTCTGGCTTCCAGTAGCTTTTCCAAGTTTCTGCTGACCGTTGTATTTACAGAGTCTACAACTTCTTTATACTTTTTATCTACCTCATCCATTTTCCCAAGCCTCCTTTATCGATATATAGATTATTATATGACATGCTGTTGTCTGGTTCAATTGTGTTATTTTGACATAGCGCTTTCGATTTATCAAAATACTACATACTTTTAATTTAGTATAAAAATTTCTATGATATCATAAAACTTGTTCCAAACTACTTTTATTCACTTGGATTATCTACTATCTGTATTCCTTCAATTTTTCTAATACTATAATTACAGTCATCCACTCCGATTATTTTTTGTTCATTTCTATAAACCAGAATCTCATTTCCAACCTTTTCACTTCTATGCAATACATAATGTTCATGGTCGCTATAAGTAATAATATAATTGCCTTCATTAACCATACGAACTTCACGTTGATTTTCAAATTGCTTACTTCCGGTATAATAAAGAGCAGCCAGAACAAAGCTGCTTAAGAGGCAGCCAACCAAAATAAAAAATCCCAATTTTTCTTTCCAATCTTTACGCCGTGACGCATCATCCCCCTTTTGCAATTTATAAGTACCGTACATAACTGTTTCCATAACAAAAAGAACAATGTCTATTGCGCAAAAATTTATAAATTTAATATCCAAATGGGACATTACGCATATAACCAAAGAAAATGGAAAATTCGCAATTACAAGCATAAAAAAACTTAGCAAAAAGCTTTTTGTTACTTTTCCTATTGCGAAAAAAAGTTTTTTCAGCCAGGTACCTTCTTTATTCCTTATCTGCTCCCTAACTTTCTTGTATGTTTCATCCAGCATTCCATATATGTATACTATTAAAAGAATAATTCCCCCATAAAATATCACCTGAAAAAGATTGCCTTCATAGTTTATTTCCAAAATGTTGGCGTCAATATTTAATTCCTTGAAATATCCCATCCAATATACATAAATCATAAGCCGCATTCCTGCATATACTATACTCAAAAATGTGGTTGCCATTGCTAACGCCACCGGGAAGTTTTCTTTTATGATTTTCCAAAGTCTTCTCATCTCTAGTCTTAACTCCTATGTTTTTCTGTTGTTTATCTCATGTAAATTAAATCGAATTTGCATTTCAATTTATCAAAATACGAATTCTTGAATACAGCGGCCAAATATGATGCGCTACACATTTCTGAGATAAAGGACAATGAAAATGATGCCCAAAAAGTTATTAACATAATGGTGAATTAATTCGAATGTTGCTTTTCCAGGTCAAATCCAGTACCTATACTCAGCTCTGAACAGAAAGTACTGGATTTGGCATTCTTAGCATACGACGGTCCGATCAAATAAGTGCTTAAACCGCTCCCCTGCGCTCTATCATTTTCATTTTTTAATTCTACACTTTATCAAATCATTCGAAACATTTTCTATTGCTTCAATAAAATTTCCTGACAAACATTTCAAAATACACGGTACCGCAGCTCCTTTAATATAGAACTTTCTTAGTCCTCGTGCATATCCCTTCAAACCACTTTCTTTCTTAGCAATTTTAAAAATTTCCTCAAACAATTCACCACTCCGTCTTACAGAATGCGTATCATTATCATCTAATTCAATCACTAATTTCTTCTGATATGCTAATTCTCCTCTATAATTCTTTTTACTAACTTCAACTAAAATAAGCATAGGATTATATGTGTCTTCAATATGCCATTCCCATCTCATTTTTCTTCTGAACTCTCTAAACATATCCTCATCAAAATAGTAACGAATTTTTCTTTCATCACGTGTAATATAAACCGATTTAGTCTCATCCGCCCAGTATGAAGAATATGCGTTGGGATGAAATAAAGATTTTTTATCATCTACCAAATAATAGTTCTCATAATCATTAGGTGCAATATAATATCCGGGCACAAAAAAATCTATATAGTTCCCTGATGCTTCGTCAAAATCAGTCAAATATCTCAATATATACTGATACGCTTCATCTTGCCCTCTATCTGCCACTAACACACCAAACGTAACCACTGTATCATCTGGCATATCTTTTAATACATTTTTTGCTATATCCTCAAACCCGCTAACTATATTCATAACATGCCTCCTACAATGTTTTTATATTTGATTTCATACAAGCATTCATCAACACACAAATATCAAAAATGTGTGTCCTCACATCTTACTTACTATAATCCACAAAGGATTCTTGCTCAATGTTAAATCCGTCAGCATCTTATCCATTCGTCCCATTTCTTTACGCACTGGTTTATAAACATATCCTTCATCGCCTTGAATTCTTGTTACAAGTTCCTCATCTCTTAGTGCAGATAAAATACTCTGACTAATTTTTTTGGTGGATCCGCCACCGTTTTCACGCAAAAGTGTACTCTCTTTTCTTCCAGCCCCCGGCTGATAAAATAATTTCTGTATCATTCCCACCAAAATTTTCTGCGGTTCTGACAATCGTGCCCTTTTCACCAGTGTACTTGTTGCCAACATTTCAAATTGTTTTACCTCGCAGTCATGAAACTGACTAGGGATGCTATTTCTAGACGAAATTCCGTAAATTGTAGAAATAATACAATCCGATATTTCCACATTATCCGTCACACGTGAATTTGTAAGATCTAGTTTTTCTATAACAGAATTGAGGATAGTCAGTTTTTGAATTTCCTTTCCCTCAAATGACAGATAGGTAAACCAGCCGCCATTAATAACAAGCCCTTTACAATCAATGCATTCTTCTGGAAGCATACACATTGCAGAAATAATATCCGCAGCAAGAACCTGATTTTTGCCATTAGATGCCTTTCTAGCAATATCATACAGTGAATCTTTCCTTTTCATATCATTGCAAGCATATTCTGACAGAATGCTCAACCCTATTTGATTCAGTGGATTCTTCCATTCCTTTTGAAGGACTTCCGGATCCCATGATTTTGTCAACCCTATAATACTCTCTGCTCTCAGACCATCTAAAATAAAATTATCCATAAACTGCCTATCAGGGGAATCCGCACTGATTCTGCCTAATGAGGGCAGTCTTTGAAGCATTATCGCTGTATCATCATTTGGTGTTACCCCTGCTGCACTGATAAATGCATTCGATAAATCATTCTGCGAAATAGGTCCTACATTATCAGAGCAGAATCTTGTCATGTCCGCCAAATGCAGAAGTACTTTTTTAATTACCTCAGGGTTTAATGTAGGATATATTTTAGCTTCTCTCTCACATATTTTGTTAAACAATACATACCAAAAACTACAAATATTATCTAATGCATTCTCCTCCGAAAACATGTCCTCTGCATATTTCTGCATTAGTTGAATAACCAATGGTCTTTTAGGAAACCACGGTGGTAACTTTTCCATTTTCCTGTTTTTTGACAATTCCGGAATATTTTTAGATATAAATTCCAGCAATTCTTTCTCTGTAAATTCAGGATTGCACTCCATAATAATCGTTTGTTTTACATCCAATCCAAGGCTTGACAACATTTCTTCATCCGAATTAAAAAAATAATCCCTTCCCGTAATCAATACCCCACCTTGAACTCTGCTAATCAAATCTTTTAATGCGCATACAGAAATTTCCCGTATATGCTGCATCCTCTGAATATCGCTACTCCAAGATTGAGTACCGATTTCATCAAATCCGTCCAATAGATATACGAAATTACCACGGTCAAATATCTGCAAAATATTATTTGCACTCATTCCCATATCTTCAAAATGGCGCATTAAAATCTCCTGAGCACGTTTTGCTCCCCAATGTTCCCGCAAATTAATCGCAATACAATATGGATTATCGATATGCTGTTCTGTTAAACGGTCAAAAATTTCCTTTACACACCTACTTTTTCCGAGCCCAAAGTCGCCTTTTAGTACAATTTTCTTTCCATTTTTTAGCAATTTTACAATATCATCAATATAGAGTTCACTTCCATCTTTTTTATTACGATATGCAACTCTGATATAAGAATTTTCCTCCGGTCTACCTGTATCCATATTGATCAGACTGCCAAATTGTCCTTGCTTCCTTGAAAAAATATAATTGTCATACTGAAAATATTCATTTTCAAATTCGATACCCGACATAACTTTAATTCTCTGTGCCTCACCGGACTGACGCATAGAATCTGTCGGTTTATCTTTCATAACAAAATAGCACTGGCAAAAACAGCCTTTTACCATAAGGCTGTTTCTTACAGTAACAAGCTTACTGATATCTGTTCTGACTTTATCAAGTTTATTTTCTTCTGTAATTTCAATCACAATCCAACGATCTTGTTCTTTCAGTACACAATCACCTTTAATTCCTGCAATGGTCTCCGCCACTGCATTAATTCTCCATCGAAAACTCGCTATCTCTCGTATTTTTTGTTCAAATGACTGCCAGCCCATTTCTATTTTCCTCCTATGTTTCCGACCTTTTACATTCCTATTACATTTTCTATCTCAAACTGACTAATCCTTCCATTAATTTCTAAATCTTCTCAAAGCTTTTCTTTGTATATCTTACGTTGTCATATAATAACAGCTAGGATCTAGTTTCTCATAAAATGTCGTATCTATTTTAATAATATCATATCCCCTCCATCTATGTTATTTCGATTTATCGAACTATTTCTACTCATGCCCAATCATCAAATTTCCTTTTTTGAATTTATTCGAATTTACTGTACTTCAAGCTGTATTTACATGGGTTAATGGAGCATATAAAGCATCGGATTTGTTGTTACGAAGTTCATAATAAAGCTATGATTGAGAAATGCAATACAGATGTATACTCACTATAAATAAATTCAACTAATTAATAACTCCATAATACCATATATTTCTGTTTATATTATTTCGATTTATCCATCTCCGTCTTTCGATTGATCAAACTAAAAAAAGGACAGTTACAAACCTTTACGGTCTATAACTGCCCTTATACTATAATATTATTCATGCTGAGTTATTTCAATATCGAAGTATTTTGTTTTTATTTTTACATCATGTCGTTTATCCTTTAAGCATTTATGTAAAATGGTTATAACACCAATCATGATCAAAGCAGATAAAACCAATGCAAAAACAACTCCCAAAATTGCCTCCATAAGAAGCACCACCTTTCAGAAAATTGTTACGGGTTAACAGTGACAGAAATAAGTAAGTTCATGTGATTTTTTCAAGTTGTTATGTTTTCGATAAGTTGTGTTTAAATTTGATTAATTATTTTCTGATTTTGGTTTTTATTTTGTGTGTTGTTTAAATTTAAGTTTTTTATTTTTATTATACAAAGCTTTGCAAATAAATCAAGCAAAATAATCGGACTTTTTCGGTGCTACTTCCCTGACTTTTGGATTCAGAGGATTCAGCCCGAACATAAGATAACGGAACTGTTCCTCTGTAAGATCGTTTTCAGCAAGCCACTGCTTTGCCGTTGTGCCTGCCGGTCCGCCCTGTCACTGTCGAATGATGTTTATCCAGTTCGACCTGCGGACAGTGTGAGTTAATTGATCCATATCACGTTATTCCGACGATTTCGGACAAAAGGGAGCCACGTTCTGTTAGAACGTGGCTTCATAAAATTTACTATCTTGCAATTTCTTTTATTTCTAACTTACCAGCATGTGTTGACACTGCAAACATTTCATTATACGCCCTTTTCTTCCATTCAGGCCATTGATGCGTTATTTCCTCATTTATTGCCTCATAAGCACTTTGTGTATTCCAATTACTCTGTTTTACATATGCCACATTACTCATTTTCTTTGTCCTTTCTTATCCCAGTAGTTTCTTCTTTCGCGTTTGTTTCTTCCGCATATTGCTTAAATGCTGCTTTTTCCATATCTATGTAGTTATATAAGGCCATGGGATTTCGCAAACTTGCCTGCGTCTCATCCCATTTAATTACATCTCCATTTTTATCTTTCCGTATTCTTGAATAACACCTCGTTGATTTCATCGAAAAAAGATCTATAAATTTATGTGGCCCTACCCCCTTAAAAGGAGTAAAAATCACTTTAGTCTCAAAATCACTATCCTGTTGTGATATTTCATTTTTGTAAAACTCAAGTGCTTTGCTCTTGGGATATGGTTCTATATAAACTACACGTCTAATTCCAGCTGCAATAATGTGTTTTGCACAATTATGACATGGAAACGTTGTCACATACATCGTGCACCCGCGAGTAGATATATTATTTCTGGCACACATCATGAGTGCTTCCATCTCAGAATGTACAACTCTTCCATATTCTGTCAATGTTCCTATTCCAGAAGCCTTAATTTTTTCATAATTGGAGTCATCCTCCGCCAAATTTAAATTCTGCAGAATTTGTTTTATAATCTTCTGTTGCTCTTTCTTATTAGAATCATAGCCTAACGTGTAATCACGTCCTAACGGAACATCCCGAATTCTCCCCTTGGAATCAGTAGTTGGCCAATACACCCCACCAAATGCATGTGGACAATCATTTACTCCCTCAGCAATAATCTCCTGTGCATCAGGATTTGCAACCACTGCTCCTATCTGTCTAGACAAATCAGCCGACCTTAACGATGCCACATATGCCCTAAACATTGCATATTCCTCAAATGTAGGTGAAACGAATGCATTGCCAAACAACAAATCAAGTAATCTATATATATTCTCTTGCGTTGTTTCCTTGCTATCTCCTGCATTTACAAAATAATCTGATTGTTGATATACATCACTGGTATGCTGCCCATTCCGCTCTTTTTCATTGTCATCTCTGTCCAATATCCTTATAGCATCCGTCTCAGTCATACGTTTCCTACTGGTAAGAAAATGCTTTCTTTTAGCATACTCATCTGTAATGCCAATCAAATGAAATCCGTCGCCATAAGTCTTTCGCAGAAAGTCAACTTCCTCCGGATGTTTTATGGAATCAATAATATATGCCTGTCTAGTTATCGGACCTCCACCGTTCTCCTCACGAAAGTTTCTATAAATATATGCCGCAACACCTTTCATAAGAATAGCATTATCCTTGCTTTTGGATCGAATATCATTTCCCAAATCCATATAAAAACTAATACGGTTATATTCATTAGATCCATCCGGCTCTGTCATTCCATCCTTTATAAACTGTTTAATAATTTCTTGAGACACTTTAATCACTACTGTATTATACGAAAATCTGTTCAGACCATCTATTATACATTCAATAGCGTCTGAGCAATTAGTTCCTACCGTATGTACCAGTCCCAGTACCAATTCACTATCCCGATTCAATCGCTTTCCTTCTTTCGTACACTATATGGCACCCCATTTATTGGTTTCAGTTTACTCTCCTATGTTATTTTTGTCAAATATTAAGAATGTGTAAAATCCGGCAAAATCTCTCAACATTTTTATAGGAAGTTTTCTAGCAATTGATCAAGTTTTTGCGGTATTTTGTTAAAGTCTTCCATTTTCTCCCATTGAAATATATCATATTTGCTTATGCTTAATTTATGAATATAATCTTTCAACATTTCTATTGTTAAATTTTGTTTGTCATTTATCAAAAATAAGAATGGAATTTTTTTGGCGCTACACATCTTCACCTCATATTCCGTCCATTTGCTTTTTTGAAATTCATTGTTGAAAATTACAATTATTAAATCCGCATCATGGACTTTATCATTTATCCATTGTTCTATTTCTGAAGGATCACACTTTTCCGTCTCTTCGATTGGATAATAGTTTTGAGTCTTTTTTATAACTGCATTTATTTCACACAAATAATCTATTGAACTTTTATATTCAAAACTAACAAATACTTTCTTTTTACCCCTTATGTCTTTTCCAATATACTTTATAAGTAAATCTTTCATTTCCTCCTCTCTTTTTTTCTTTTTATATTTTATTGCCGACATTATTCCCTCAATCAGTTCCTGATTACTACTGTTTCTATTTCCTAATCTTTCATATAATGCTAAATTATCCATCCATTTTTTCTTCTCCCTATCATAAATAATTCGACTTGTAAAACCAGTAGCCCCCACCGGAATAATAATTTTATTCTTTTCTTCTGAAATATCATATTCTACATATGTTCCGTCTTTTACTACTCTATCTTCCGAAGTATCTTCGTTACTTTTTCCAAAAATGACAATATTTATTCCGCACTTATCAATCATTTCTTTTCTAATGGAATTTTTAATTTTAGGATTCTCTTCCTCTACAGAAATTATTGGCTGAATATATACTTTATCCTCAAATTTTAATCTTCCCTTTCTTTCACGATTTTTATATGCTCCCGTAACTACATAATTCCCTACTCCCACTCCAAATCCAGTAATTATTTTATAGCCTTGATATATAAGTTCATTTGATAAATCCATAATAAATAATTCCGCTTTTCCTAGTCCGAGATTATCCCTCTCTTTTTTTTGAAACGCTCCATATTCATTCGGTGTTTGGGGATTTAAACCTCCTGAAATAAAAACTGTATTTAATAATAATTTATCTCTCATATATCTTAACATTAATGTAATTTCTTCAAATTCATTAACCAATATAGTTTCTATACCATACTTCCGCATATAACTGATTTTATATTTTTGAGCATTTTTATCTTGCAAAAATTGTTCTTTAGCCTTCAAATAGATGCTCTCATCATCTTCTTCCTTTATATGATTAATATAATCATTCAATTGTACATTTCGCAAAAAACAATAGTGCTTTTTTAATGTTTCTCCTTTAAAATTTCTCCTCAAAATAGAAATAATTCGATCCAAATTAGGATCCGAGAAACTAAATCCAATAAACAAAAAAGTGTTACTTATTAAATCCATCATAAGGCCTTGCGTGAATATCACGCGAGTTTCATCATATTTTTCATAGTCATCCTTGCATAAAACTGCCCGGTCCGGAAGTTCTCTATTTCCATGCATCTTAAAGACAATCGCATCTCGTTCCGGTGAGTGATATTTAAACTGTAGTTGGTCCTTGATAACATCAACTATCTTTCCTTCCTTTACCAAAGTGTCTTCTATTATAGAATCATAGTTTGTGGTCCAATATCTTGAAATCGGCATAGTTGCCAACAATTCCATGTTATCATTTTTTTGTGGTATCTTGGCGAATTCCTGCATAATCCGCCGATTTAATTCATCCCTGGTAAACTCATTTTCATAATATTGTGCCAGTAACGTCAAATCCATATTCAAATTCAATCCTAATTGTTCACCCATTGGTTTCAGCAGAGTTTTCCAATCTACATATCCGGAAGCCGCTGATAACCCAGCTCCTGCGAACACGCACAAGTATCCCTTTTGCAGTTCCTCCACCATTCGATCCAAATAATATATCTTTGTTTTTGCTTCTCTTTCATCAATATCCTCATCTATATCTTTCTTTATTTTTTGTTTAATGTCATATTTCATTAATATTCTCCTCGAATTCTTTATAAACCTATCAGTAAATACTTTATCATTCTATTTAGATTTGTTCCTAATATGTCCACTGGTCTCTTTTTCCAGCCTCACCATCTGTTCCATACTTTCAAATATTCCGTTGTGTTGCCAGTACAATTACTGGAAAATATCACTTTTACAAAGCTTCCATTTGATTATCATAACTGATCATATAGGTTATATAGGCAACAATTGTATTTTAGAAGAAGTTATAATGAACTTTGCACCTAATTCTTCTCTGCAAAAATATTATATTCATAACGTACCTCTTTGTACTATATCATACCATAAAACAAATGAGTTGTGTGTATCAAAGCAACAAATACAATAAAAACCTTTTTAAGCACCACCGCCCATTTATGCTTATTGTTACTGACCTCATGAGCTGTCACGGATTTGCTCACATGAACTGTCATCAGATTGACTGATTTTCTGTCATCAGTCAGCCCCGCAGGGCTGCCGCCTGAACCCAGACGGCAATAAGCTTTACGCTGGTATGGTTCCAAGCATTTCATGCTCTATGATGAACTTGATCATATAATCATCGATCAGGCGCTTCTGGTTTTGAAATGCATACATAAGAGCTTTTTCACAGATCCGGTTGACCATACGTGGGATTCCGGCCGATGCTTTATAAATCTCATCCAGCGCTTTGGCTGTAAAGACCTCCTGGGTACATCCTGAGTAATCCATATGGCTTGCGATATACTGTTCTGTCTCAGACCTGTCCAGGTGTGGCAGGGTGCAGTACATATCAATGTGCTGCGGACTGAGGCATACCGCTACAGTTTCAGCTTGTTTTCCCACAGTTCGGTCTGACCGACCAGTACAACAGCCATAGGACTCATGGAATCAAACCTGTCGTTGAGCAGAAAACGGAATTCTTCCATTGTTTCCTTTTCCTGCAGATGCGCTTCATCAAAGATACAGACAACCTGTTTTTGCTGCACTCCCCGGATGATCTCAATCTCCTGCTGCAGCTAGCGTTTGGAATCACCACGGCGAAACCAGCGTGTGCTCCATGCCAAAGAATGCTTTCCCTAATTTTTTTATTTATATGTCCATTCTACTTGCAGGCCATTATTCGTTTCATTAGTTCCGTATAATCAATGAGACTCATTCTGCTTTTTATTTTCTCCCGATATTTTCGAGCATCTCTGGAAAAATATGATGTGGTTACCATTATTCCCGCTGTAGCGTTATCTGCATTGACCGTTCCATATAATTCTCTGACAAATCCAACATTCACTGGATACTTGGGAGCTCTCTTTTTACATTCTGCATATATTACAAAATCGCCAAGTGATGAATTATTTAGAATAATCAAATCTTTACCTCCGTCCCTTGTCTGTTTTGTAAGTTCCACATGGTTTCCTTCCTTTTCAAATAATTCGCATACTAATTCCTCAAACTGTCTCGGGGTAATCTCCTGCAATATTTGAGGATTGGAAGCTACTTGATTCATAAGAGAATGTGTTACCACTTTTATATCCTGTTTCAATTTATCCGGCACTCTTACAATTTTACGTTCCGGCACAATGATCTCCGGATATTGTAGAGAGATTCCGTCATTATAAGTATACAATTGGTGTATGTCTCTTTGGATATCAAGGAAGTAATCACCAAATCCTTCATCTTTTAATCTGTCATGAATCTTTCCTGCTATCAATCTTGGCACTAAGCACTGATGATCAAGTTCTTTGATAATACTCTCAACAAAATATTCATTTGAAGCATGATTGCCAAGATAATCATTAATAAATAGGAAAGTCTGCTCCGTTGTCAAAGGTTCTAATTTTATTTCATAGTCAAACTTTGTAGCAAACTGATTTTCTCTAGAAGTACATATATAACAAGCCTTTCCGAACTCTATCTCTTTAACTATTTGCTTATATCTATATATATCATCCAAGCCATCTATTAAATAAACAGTATCACTTGATTCCGACAAATAATCCCCTGTCTCCTTATCGTCCGGGAAAAGTTCCATATTTTTGTATCTGATTTTCTTCCCTTGCTCCCACAATATCTTTCCTGCTATATTTAGCAAAAAAGTTTTACCACTTCCTGCGGCTCCTGTTATCAAAAATTTCCCATGTGGAATCATTTTAACTAGATCTAAAATCTCTTGCAGCTCGTTTCTTCTTATAATCTCCATGTATACTCCCCTATCTTTGCTATGTCTCTCTCTTTCTTCAATGGTGTCTTCCGGTGGGAGCTATCCAGATTATCCCACCTGTCTACAAAGCGAACCTGCTCCTCCATATCCTTCACCAATTCCTCTATTCCGGGTACTTCACTGATCGTGCAGCCCTGTATTACTTTTTCTATAATCCTTCCATATTGCTCCCGGCTAATTTCTATTGTCAGCTGCTCCCTGGATCTGTCACAACACTGCCCGGAGCCATAAGTAATTCTATAAGTATAATTGAAGCGCATTTTCATTCCTTCGATCAAGCTATTGTATCCAATCTACTCTTACTATTTACTAAAATCAATATTTTTCCAAAGATATTCTTCAAAATGCTTTATATTTAGTATAAATATCCCATTTTAATTATATATAAGTAATTTGGGAGTTTGTTCTATGTAACCTTATCATTTTGATAAAATACCGGAAACGAGGATCCGGATCATTTGAATGCTCTGTACAATAAAAAATACCCTAAAAATCCGCTTTCCTCAAAATCTTTTAAAAAGCACCTTGAATATTATCAGCTGCAAAACCCGGTCTACCTGGATCAATATTCTCCGGAATTACTGCTGTATGCGGTGCAGTCCGATTGCGACTCTGTATGGCATAGTATAGATGTAAACGTCAAATCCTGCGCCTACCCTTAAATTTAACGCCG
>ULTP01054958.1_pt1 | contig 17853 bp, 20 predicted proteins | sample 1957721 | NCBI WGS metagenome assembly ULTP01 (sample SAMEA4835737, study PRJEB28245) | human gut metagenome | biome: gut microbiome; material: fecal sample | place: Denmark | collected 2008 | reverse complement strand
ATCCCCGTGCGGCAGTTGGAGTGCTGCTCCGGCGATCTGGCCGACCTGAAGGTCAAGTCCTGCGACATTGAGGCCTGGTCCCCCCGTCAGCAGAAGTACTTTGAGGTGTGCTCCTGCTCCAACCTGGGCGACGCCCAGGCCCGCCGTCTGCGCATCCGCTACAAGGATGAAAACGGCAAGATGCAGCTCTGCCACACGCTGAACAACACCTGCGTGGCACCTCCCCGTATGCTGATCGCCTTCCTGGAAAACAACCTTCAGGCGGACGGCACCGTGAAGATTCCCGAGGTCCTGTGGCCCTACATGGGCGGCACCAAGGTCCTGGTCCCGACCAAGAAGTAAATTCTTCTCACAGCCCTGTAAAAACAAAAAATCGGTCAGAGGCTACGAATTGTATTATTTGAATAGAATAATACAATTCGTAGCAGGCCGATACAGCTTATAGCAGACCGCAGAGACCATGGTGGGATCATTTTAGGTCCTGAAAACGTCTCCATTCCGGTCTGCGTTCTGAAGCCCTTGCGGCGCAACGGTTTCAGCTTTCAAGATTTTTCGACCAAAAGGAGGTGCTTCCTGTGTCCGCACCCGAAAAGAAAAAAAGCTTCATGGGAGAGTTTAAAACCTTTATCGCCCGAGGCAATGTGATGGATATGGCCGTCGGCGTCATCATCGGCGGTGCGTTCGGTAAGATCTCCACTTCCCTTGTGAATGACGTCATCATGCCCCTGATCTCCGTACTCACCGGCGGCGTTGATTTTTCCAACTGGAAGATCGTGCTGAAGGCCGCTGTTGCCGGAGCCGATGGCGTCATTGACGCCTCGACGGAAATTGCCATCCGATACGGCGCGTTTTTAGCGACCATTTTAGATTTCCTGATTATCGCCTTTGCGGTGTTCCTGATGATCAAGACCATCAACGGCTTCCATGACAAACTGAAAAAGCAGGAGGCCCCTGCCGAAAAGCCCGCCCCGCCGGAGCCCTCCAATGAGGAAAAGCTGCTGACGGAGATCCGGGATCTGCTGAAAGATAAGAAATGATGGAAACACATCTGCGAAAAGGCCTGGCGGAATTAGGGCTGGGCGATGACGCCGCCCCCTCCCTGCTGCGGTTCGGAGAGCTGCTGCTGGAAAAAAACAAGGTGATGAATCTCACCGCCATCACGGACCCGGAGGATGTGGTATCCCTCCACTTTTTGGACAGCGCCGCGCTGCTGACGTTGGCGGACCTCAAGGACAAAACCGTGGTGGATGTAGGCACCGGCGCAGGTTTTCCCGGTATGCCCCTGAAAATTTTGGAGCCGTCCATCCGCATGACGCTGCTGGACTCCTTGGGCAAGCGGATCACCTTCTTACAGGAGGTCTGCAACGAGCTGGGATTGCAGAACGTGCAGTGTGTTCACGCCCGGGCGGAGGAATTCGCGGCAGAGCACCGGCAGAGCTTTGACTTCGCCGTGTCCAGGGCCGTGGCGAATCTCAGCGTATTGTGTGAGTTGTGCCTGCCACTGGTGAAGGCGGGCGGATACTTCCTGTCCATGAAGTCCGTGGAGTCCGATGAGGAACTGGAATCCGCCAAAAAGGCTATCAAGATCTTAGGCGGACAGGTGGAGCGGACGGCCGACTACCAGATCCCCGGCACAGAGGTGGTCCATCGGGTGATTTTTATAAAAAAAATTGCCGAAACACCAAAAAAATATCCCAGACCATTTGCAAAAATCAAGAAGAATCCGTTATAATAAGGATACTGGCATTTGAAAGTGAGGTGGTGTCGTGAGCGGACAATGTATCGCGGTAGTGTCCGGCAAGGGCGGCACCGGTAAGACCTCCCTGACTGCCGGAGTCGGCACCGCGCTGGCCCAGAGCGGCAAGCGGGTGCTGTGCGTGGACTGCGACATCGGACTGCGAAATCTGGATCTGGCCTTGGGACTGACGGACCGGGCGCTGATGGATTTCTCCGATGTGGCGCTGGACCGCTGCCCGCTGGAAGCGGCTGTGGTGGCGCATCCCAGTATTCCCAATCTCTATCTGCTGACGGCGCCTGTGCGAATGCGGGGGCCTGCCGTGACAGAGGAGGACTTTCGGCGGATGCTGCAAAAGATCCGGCAGCAGTTTGACTTCTGTCTGCTGGACGCACCGGCAGGGCTGGGACTGGGATTCCGACTGGCAGTCTGCGGTGCAGACCGCTGCGTGGTAGTGACCACACAGGACGCCTCCTCCCTGCGGGACGCCCAGCATACCGTGATGGAGCTGCGGCAGTTCGGCTCCGGCCGGCTGCATCTGGTGGTGAACCGGGTGCGGAAGAAGCTGCTGCACAGTATGCACGCCACCATTGATGATGCCATGGACAAGGCAGGCCTGCCTCTCATCGGCGTGGTACCGGAGGATGACGCGCTGCCTGTGTCCCTGAATCAAGGAACTCCCCTTTTGCTGCGCTCTTACAATGGAGCGGCCAGCGCATACCGAAATATCGCAATTCGACTGCAGGGCGGTAAAGCGCCGCTGCTGCGGATCAGATAAGAACCCCAGAAAGGAGATCGACAGATGAATATTGCTATTATGTCGCATGACAACCGGAAGGACCTGATGGTACAGTTCTGTACCGCCTACGCCGGCATTCTCTCTCAGCATAACCTGTACGCTACCAACACCACCGGACACATGGTAGCGGAAGCCACAGGTCTGAAGGTACACTGCTTCCTGTCCTATGCCCCCGGCGGCAGCCAGCAGATCGGCGCCCGCATCGCCTACAATGAATTCGATCTGGTACTGTTTTTCAACGACCCCAGTAACGAAAAGATGGCCGGTGAGATCAGTTACATCTCCCGCCTGTGCGACCAGAACAATGTGCCCTTCGCCAGCAACATTGCCACGGCGGAAATGCTGGTACTGGGTCTGGCCCGGGGTGATCTGGACTGGCGTATGATCGTCAATCCCGCCAGCAACCGGCCCATCGCTTGACAAATCGCCGGAAAACGGCTACTATCAAATGAATACACCGCTATGACGCCGCAGCAGTAGGCCGGAACGCAGTCTCACAGAGAGGGGTGCAATGCTGAAAGCATCCCGTCTGCCCCGGAGGAAGGACAGCGGCGGAGCGGGGACGGAAACGTCCACGGTCCCCTTCCCGTACCAGAAGGCCAAAGGGGGCAGTCTGCCCCGAATTTGGGTGGCACCACGAAGCGTAAGCTCTCGTCCCAAAGCTATGGGACGGGAGCGTTTTTTTGCAGTTTTTACGATCCTATAACGCCCCGTTTCAGCGGAAAACTCAGTAATATCACCCGAAAAGGAGTATTTTTATGGCAAAAATGACCCCCCGGACGCTGTCCGGCTTTATGGAGCTTCTCCCGGCGCCCCAGCAGCAGATGGAGCGCATTATGGAGGTCCTCCGCAAGACCTATTCCCTGTACGGCTTCACGCCCCTGGATACCCCTGTCATTGAATCCAGTGAGGTGCTGCTGGCCAAGGCCGGCGGCGAGACGGAAAAGCAGATCTACCGCTTCCAGAAGGGCGACAGCGACCTCTCCCTCCGCTTTGACCTGACGGTGCCCCTGGCCAAATATGTGGCCCTCCACTACAACGAGCTGTCCTTCCCCTTCCGCCGGTATCAGATCGGCAAGGTGTACCGGGGCGAGCGTGCCCAGCGGGGCCGCTTCCGGGAATTCTATCAGGCGGATATCGACATCATCGGTGACGGCAAGCTGGACATCACCAACGAGGCGGAGATCCCCTCCATCATCTATCAGACCTTCTCCACCCTGGGCTTGAAGCGGTTCCAGATTCGAGTAAACAACCGGAAAATTTTGAACGGCTTCTACGCCCTGCTGGGCCTGACGGAGAAATCCGCAGACGTGATGCGCACCGTGGACAAGCTGGATAAGATCGGTCCCGAAAAGGTAAAAGCCATTCTGGTAGAGGATTTCGCCGTCAGCGAGAGCGACGCCGACGAGATCTTGAAATTCATCGCCATCAAGGGCAGCAATGCAGAGGTCCTGGCGGCTCTGGAAGGCTACACCGGAAAAAACGAAATGTTCGATCAGGGGCTCAGCGAGCTGAACACCGTGGTGAAGTATCTGGCGGACTTCGGCGTACCCGCCGAAAACTTCGCTGTGGACCTCACCATCGCCCGGGGCTTGGATTACTACACCGGCACGGTCTATGAGACCACCCTGCTGGATCACCCCGAAATTGGCTCCGTGTGCTCCGGCGGCCGGTATGACAACCTGGCGGAGTTTTACACCGACAAGCAGCTCCCCGGCGTGGGCATCTCCATCGGTCTGACCCGGCTGTTCTATGTGCTGGGCGAGCAGGGGATGCTGAATCCGGAGCTGCCCACCGCCCCGGCGGATGTGCTGATCCTGCCCATGACGGAGGACCTCTCCCCCGCCATCGCCCTGGCGACACAACTGCGGCAGGCAGGCATCCGCACTCAACTCCACTGCGAGCAGAAGAAGTTTAAGGCCAAGATGAGCTATGCCGACAAGCTGTCCATCCCCTATGTGATCTTCCTGGGCGAGGACGAGATCAGCGTCGGCGTGGTGGCCTGCAAGGACATGAAGTCCGGCGAGCAGACCAAACTGAATACGCAGGAGACCATCGACCGGATCAAGGCCGGTCTTGCTGAACTGGAAAAAGGAAGCGTGATCGTGGAATAACCACGGGAAGGAGCCTGTTATGAAGCTGACTCTGAAGCGTGACCTGCCGCTGCTGCTGGCGGCGCTGCTGGTGATCTGGGGGCTTTGGTACGCCCGGCCCATCGGCGTGGACACCCTGTATCCGGAGCTGGAGCCGGACATCATTGAGGTTTATTTGTCGGATTTCAACACATACCGCCATGAGGATCGGCGCTTGAAGCTCACCGCCGGGACAGAGGAATTTGACGATCTCTGGTCGGAGATTCAGGAATTGCGGTTCCGGCGCGCCCCCTTCAACGTGGTGGTGCAGGCCCTCCCCTTCCTGGAAGGGATCGTGGATACCTACGTCAAATACCCGGAGGCCGATGATTTAGATACCATGTCTATCAGCTTCGCGCAGGACAACGGAACTGATATCTGGCGGTCTGAGCATCTGCAATTCGATGTGGACGCATGGAGTTACCGGGACTTTGACCATGGGGTCACACTGCCGCTGTTGATGAAGAACGGCCACGAAATCGGGCAGAAAATGGCCCACGAGCTGTAGGAACAGGCGGCCGAATAAATACAATTTGTTATTTCTGATTTTAATTATACAATTTTAAATCACTTTTCATGGAAAGGAAGCAACAATATGATGCAGAATCGAACCCATACCTGTGGAGAGCTGCGCCTCAGTGACGCAGGCAAGCAGGTGAAAATTTCCGGCTGGATGGAAAACGTCCGGGTGGTCAGCGCCAATCTGGCCTTCGTGGTGGTCCGGGACTTCTACGGCACTACCCAGGTGGTGGCGGAGACCGAGGACATGGTGAACACCTTTAAGGGCATCACCAAAGAGTCCACCATCTCCGTGGAGGGTGCTGTCCGGGAGCGGGACAGCAAGACCGACAAGATGGCCACCGGCGACATTGAGATTGTCCCCGCCAAGGTGGAGGTGCTGGGCCGCTGCCAGCACAGCGAGCTGCCCTTCCAGATCAACCGCAGCCGGGAGGCCGACGAGGCCCAGCGGCTGAAGTACCGCTATCTGGATCTGCGGAACCCCGCTGTGAAGAAGAACATCATTCTGCGGTGCAACGTAGTGGCCGCCCTGCGGAAGTCCATGACCGAGCACGGCTTTTTGGAGATCACCACGCCCATTCTGACCGCCTCCTCCCCCGAGGGCGCCCGTGACTATCTGGTGCCCGCCCGGAACCACCCCGGCAAGTTCTACGCGCTGCCCCAGGCGCCCCAGCAGTTCAAGCAGCTGCTGATGACCTCCGGTTTCGACCGCTACTTCCAGATCGCCCCCTGTTTCCGTGACGAGGACGCCCGTGCCGACCGCTCCCCCGGCGAGTTCTATCAGTTGGATATGGAGATGGCCTTCGCCACCCAGGAGGATGTGTTCGCCGTTTTGGAGGACGTTCTGCCTCCCATTTTCGCGCAGTACGGCACCTATGACCGGGCCAGCAGCGCGCCCTTTACCCGGATTCCCTACAACGAGGCCATGGAGAACTACGGCTCCGACAAGCCTGACCTGCGGATCGACCTGCGGGTGCAGGACGTCACTTCTGTTCTGGGCGGCTGCGGCTTTGAGCCCTTTGCCGGGGGCAATCTGGTGAAGGCCGTGAAGGTCAGCGATTTCCATGAGACCCGGAAGTTTATCGACAAAACCCTGGCGGATGTGGAGACCGTGTCCGGCGGCAAGGCCTACTGGTTCCGCATGGATGACAAAGGCGAGCTGGTGGGCGGCATCTCCAAGTTTGTCAACCCCATCAAGGAAAAGGTTGTCGAGGCTCTGGGCCTGAAGGCCAACGACTTCGTGGCTCTGTCCGCCGGTAAGCGGGACGCCGCCCTCAAGACCGCCGGTGTGCTGGTCAAGACCCTGGGTGCCGCCGTTCCCGGTCACATGGACAAGGAGCAGTACGCCTTCTGCTGGATCGTGGACTTCCCCATGTACGAGATCGGCGACGAGTCCGGCGAGCTGGAATTCTGCCACAACCCGTTCTCCATGCCCTCCGGCGGTCTGGACGTGCTGCTGAAGGCCGAGCGGGGCGAGATCGACCCCCTGAGCATCACCGCTGACCAGTACGATCTGGTGTGCAACGGCGTGGAGCTCAGCTCCGGCGCTGTGCGGAACCACGATCCTGAGATCATGATCAAGGCCTTTGAGCTGGTGCGGCTGGGTGAAGAGGACGTGAAGGCCAAGTTCCCCGCCATGTACAATGCCTTCACCTACGGTGCACCCCCCCATGCCGGTATCGCGCCGGGCGTGGACCGCATGGTGATGCTGCTGGCCGGCGAGGACAGCATCCGTGAGATCATTCCCTTCCCCATGAACAAGAACGCCCAGGACGTGATGATGAGCGCACCTTCTGAGGTCACCCAGAAGCAGCTGGATGAGCTGCATATTCAGATCACCAAGCACGAGGAATAAACCGCAATGTGCGGCTTTGCCGCACAGGAAAGCATGGTGATACCATGCGGGATGGAATCCCCATTTTCTTTTCCTCTTGCGGAAAAGAAAACGGCCATTCATGGTCAAAAGAAAAGACGCTGAGGGATGAGTTGACCGGCAAAGCGGTCAACTCACCCCAAACGGGGACTGGCCGTCACGCACTGCCGACAAAATCCGGAAGTCGCCTACCGGCTGCGCTATACCCGAATCTCAAATCAGCATATCCCCGCATTTGAGGGGGCGGAGCGCAACGGGGCGGAAAACCGAATCGGCGTATTTCTACTCCCGTGCGTTCCGCTTCGCTACGCACTACCCGGTCCGTTTTCTGCTTTATCCTCGTCTCTCGTCCTTCGTCCCCTTGGGGGTTGGTTTCCAAAGGCGGGGGCCGAGGCCCCCGGCCTTTGTGTCGTTGGGGGTCCAGAGCGAAGTCGAAACGCCCTGATGCTTTTCTTCCGGGGTGTGGGGCGGGTTCTTTTCCAGAAAAGAATGCTCCCCACGTCCCTGCGGTGGGAACTGTCCCTTGCGGGAGCAGAGAACTATGTGAAAGCGCGCGGCATCGTCGCGCGCTTCCTTGTTATCCGAAATCATGACGGCTGCCCGTCGAAATTCCAAGCTCTTCGTAAAGGGAAATGATCGCTTCGATCTTATGAAAGCAGATCTCATCACTCAACGTATCGTCCCGGATGATCTCCAATATCTTTTTCAACGTGCGGCCCGCGGCGTCAGACACCAGACAGCGATAAAATTCCTGCTCATTCTGCATAAAACTCCCTCCCTTATTTACCTGATATAAGGATATACTTAAATCAGGTAAATGTCAATCAGGGTTATCCTTGCTAAAATGGATAGAGCAAGGAGGGGTCATATGCGTGAGCCAAAAAGCATTGTCAGCTATCAGACAACGGAATACGGTCATGTGAAAGTCACCCTTGCGAACGTGATGGACGCACGGGGAATCACCCGTAACCGTCTGAGAACTCTGACGGGTGTAAAATATGATGTGATCGACCGTTATTATAAAGGACAGGACATCGCTTTGGTGGATCTGGATTTCTTGGCGAAGGTCTGCTATGTATTGGATTGCACGGTTGAAGATCTGCTTCAATATGAGGGGCCGGATCAATAAATCAGAATCGTTAATAGTTACTTTGCAGATAGTATAGAACAAGAGGTGATGGTCTGATGCCAAGGTCTGTTCACGCGACAAAGGAATATGGAAAGCTTCGGTTTCATTTGTCAGAGCGTATGGTTGAACAGGGATTGAACCGCAACCAGATTGCACAGGCCATCGGAAGCCGCTTTGAGGTTGTGGACAAATGGTGTTCTGACGGTCCGGAGCGAATCGACGCGGATGTACTGGCCCGTTTATGCTATGTATTGGAGTGCGGTGTTGGGGATCTAATCACCTATGAAGAAGCTTAAGGAGGGCGAGGCCCTCCTTTTTTCTTTCTTTTTTTCCCGGTTTATGTTAGACTGAAGCTACTTTGAGAGGAGGCGCCTATGAAACGCTTTTTGGCCGCGCTTTTGGCGGCATTGACTGTATTTACCCTTACAGGCTGCGGAAAAACAGAGAATCCCGCTGAACCGGTGACGCCGGGACAGGCAGAGGAACCCGCCACGCCCACGGAACCGGAGCTGACGCCGGAGGAAATCGCGGAACAGGAACGTCTGGCGGCGGAAAAGGCCCGTGAAGAACGGCTGCAGGGACTGCTGAACTCCATGACCTTAGAGGAAAAGGTGGGACAGCTTTTCTTCGTCCGGTGCCCGGAGACCAACGCCGTGGAGGATATTTCCACCTACCATTTAGGAGGCTATCTGCTGTTCGGACGGGACTACAAGGACGGCGACAGTTGGCTGACATGGGAGCAGTTCATCCAGAAAATCGAGAGCTACCAGGATGCGGCCGCTATCCCCCTGTTTATTGGAAGCGACGAGGAGGGCGGCACCGTCACCCGGGCCAGCCGAAACCCTAACCTATTCTCTGAACCCTTCAAATCTCCTCAGAAGCTGAACTACATCGGCGGCATTGAAGAAATTCTCCGGGATACGGACACCCGAAGCCGGGAACTGCGGGCGCTGGGGATCAACGTGAATTTCGCGCCGGTGTGCGACGTGTCCACTGACCCTAAGGATTTCATCTATGACCGGACGCTGGGGCAGGACGCGAACATGACGGCGGATTATGTGAGGCTGGTGGTGCCGGCCATGACGGAGGGCGGCACGCTGCCTGTGCTGAAGCACTTCCCCGGCTATGGCAGCAACGCAGACACCCACACCGGCATCGCCGTAGATCAGCGGCCTATGGAGACCTTTGAGACTGCCGACCTGCTGCCCTTCAAGGCGGGGATCGAGGCCGGGACTCCTTTTGTGCTGGTGAGCCACAACATCGTCAACTGCATGGACCCGGAGCTGCCGGCGTCCCTGTCCCCTGCCGTTCACAAAATTCTGCGGGAAGAATGCGGCTTTGACGGCATCGCCATCACCGACGATCTGGCGATGGACGCCGTGAAGGCCTACGCCAAGGACGGCGCTGTGGCTGTGCTGGCCTTGCAGGCGGGGAACGATATGGTTGTTACCACGGACTACCGGACCCAGATCCCCGCCGTCATTGCGGCGGTGCAGGAGGGCACATTGGATGAAAGCGTCATCGATGACGCCTGTCTCCGGGTACTGCGGTGCAAGGACACCTTTTTAGGGATCCCCGAAAACAATCCCTGATTGGATATTCCATGAAAACAGCCTGATTTGCTGCATTTTTTTGAAAATGTGCAACCAAAACGTCCCTTTTTCGTCTTTCTTTGTGAACAGCTATTAGAAAGACCGGTCTATGGGAAAGGAGCATTTTTATGAAAAAGTCTCTGTGTTTTTGCGTTTTGCTGGCTTTAGCCGCCGCATTGCTGACGGTCTCTGCCTTTGCGGACACGGGGCCGAAGGCGCAGTTAAAGGTGCTGGTGAAAAATGCCCCGGAGGAGCCATACTACCTCGATCTTTTGGAAAAGGGGGATTATCAGGGGCACACCTATGGCTCCGGAGACGGGGATGACACATACAGCGGGCTGGATTGGAGCTACTCCGAGGAGGAGATCGCTGCACTGGACAGCGAGCTGCTGGACGCGCTGCGGGCGGCGGTGCCGGAAGGCTGGCACGCCTGCACCGCGCAGGGCACCAACGGTGCGCCCATGTGGGGCGACCTGATCGGCAGCGACGCAGGCGGGGTGCAGCTCCATTCCTTCCGTTACCATGGCGTACCGGATACGTATCGGATCATTCTCGTAACAAAAAGCGGCGAAAGCTGGGTATCCGGAGTCCTGCACCGGGCAACGCTGCAATCCAGCGCAACGGTGGATTGGGCGGCAAGGACCGCCAACGCGCCCAGTCCGGCCATGGCCTATGCGCTGCAATTCCTGTGCACCCTCCTCCCTACCCTGCTGATCGAGGGGCTGCTGCTGTTTGCCTTCGGCTACCGGAGCAAGAGAAGCTGGCTGGTATTTCTGCTGGTGAATCTGGTGACACAGGGCGGCTTCGCCGTCTATCTCGCCGTAACGGTGTTGAATCACGGTGTAAGCGGCTGGTCTTTGATCTTCTATATTCCCATTGAGGTCATCATCACACTGGTCGAGCTGCTGCTGTACCGCCGTCTGCTGACGGAAAAAAACAAGGCGCGAACTGCCGTGTACGCCATTGCCGCCAATCTCTGCTCGGCTGTGTTGGGTCTCTGGCTCATTGACCCGCTGTGGCATTTTATCGTGTCGATCTCTTAAAAATGAAAGGAATTTTCCCCATGGAAACTGAAAAGCTATACTACGCGGACCCGTTTTTGACGGACTTTACCGCTACGGTTCTGGACTGTCAGCCGGGTAAAAACGGCTATTTAGTCACATTAGACCGCACAGCCTTCTACCCGGAGGGGGGCGGACAGCCTGCCGATCACGGCGTTCTGGACAGAGCGGCTGTGACGGACGTCCATGAAAAAAACGGCGTGATTCTCCACAATGTGGACAGAGCCGTGGAAATTGGGAAAACTGTCGCCGGCGCCATCGACTGGGGTCGGCGGTTCGACCACATGCAGCAGCACTCCGGAGAGCACATCTGTTCCGGGCTGATCTGTGAGCGGTTTCACTGCGACAATGTGGGATTTCACATGGGCGCGGACATCGTGACCATCGACTTCAACGCTGATATTTCCTGGGAGGAGCTGTTGGAGATCGAGGCTAAGGCCAATCAGTATCTTTACGAAAACCACCCCATCGACATTCAGTTCCACCGGGGAGCGGAGCTGGAGGCCATCGACTATCGGAGCAAAAAGGCGCTGGAAGGGGATGTGCGGATCGTGGCCTTCCCCGGCGCGGACTGCTGCGCCTGCTGCGGCACCCATGTGCTGCGGAGCGGGCAGGTGGGACTGGTGAAGTTCCTGTCGGTGCAGAAATTCCGGGAGGGCGTGCGGATTGAGCTGCTGTGCGGCAAGCGGGCACTGGAATATCTGTCCAAAACATGGGAACAGGCCAAGGCCATTGGTCAGCGGCTCAGTGTAAAACCGGTGGACAGCGAGGCGGCTGTGGAGCGGCTGGAGGGCGAGTTAGCCAATCTGAAGCTCCGCTGCGTTCAATTGGAGGAATCCGTATTTGAGTCCATGGCAAAGGAGCAGGCGGGAAAGGGCAATGTGCTGCTATTCCAGCCTGCCATGCGGCCGGACAGCGTCCGGCGGCTGATGGACGCCGTGTCCAAGACCTGCGGCGGTCTGGCGGCAGTTTTCTCCGGAGAGGAGGTCCATTACGCCTACGCCCTGGGCCGGGCGGACGGACAGGATATCAGCCCTCTGGTCAAGGCCATGAATACGGTGCTTCACGGGCGGGGCGGCGGACGGAACGGCTTCGCTCAAGGCAGCGTGGAGACGGAGCGGAGCGCCATCGAATCGTTTTTCAAGGAGAATGGATATGGAATATGTGATTAAGGAATTGCTTCACCCGGAGGAGGATGACGAGGCCAATTTCATCTACTCGGAGCTGGACAGCCAGCGCCGGGAGACCCGGCGGGTGGAGTTCTATCCCTCCGGTATGTGCTTTGCCTACGGCGGGGATATGGGACAGGACGAGGTACTGGACCCCGCGCCTTTCCCGGAGGACCTGCGGACACTGAACCGTCCCGGTGAGGTGGAGGTCCGGACCATCCCCCGGCAGTTGTTCATCGAGGTGTGGAATCAGGCTCAGGAGCGGCCCGACGGCTTTATGGGCATGTTTTTCTGAGGAAAAATTTTCATAATCTACAAATTAATCTAAAATCACATTCTAAACAGAATACAGCATTATTAGAAAATATCCATTTTAATCATAGGTACTCCAATAGAAAAACAACTATTTCATGAAGTAGAATCGCCTTATGAATATTAGTGAATATCAAAAGGTCAAAGACTATACCTATTTAGAATACTGTGATTATTTACAAGCTAAGTATGGTATTGGTTTAGCAAATTATATGACAAAATCATACAATCCTAACCCTAAATGTAAGCGAACACAAGAAGGTCTAATAGCACATCACAAAAAAGAAGATACCATGATTATGTTATCAAATAAAGAAATTGCTCAAAGGTACCCCTTTGAATGGCAATTAAAAGAGAATATTGTATATTGTGACTATTTGGAACACTTATTGTTACATGTTTTAATTTGTAAATACCCGTCTGATGATAAATCAAGTTGCATTTATGCTGGCATTGGCGGTGTAGTTGATTTTATTGTCCCAGAATTAAATGATTTATACAGTGGTTGGATTACAAATCAAGCATGGCGTAAAAATTGCCATAACAGGGTATTAGCAGATAAAGAAGTCTATTTATCAATTTTAAGGCAATTCATAGATATTGAAGAAACAACACAGAATTTTGACATTGATATATTGTGCCATAGCTTTAACCAGAGATATGGCCTTTGGAGCGATAGAAAAAACAAAAAACTATATGCTGAAATCAGAGCACTAAGTATAAAAAAGGAAAAGTCTTTACTTAAGAGGTTCTTAAACTTTTTAGTCCGAACATTTTAATCTTAAGTCATCAGATTTTTATATATGAAAATGGGTAGTTGTTTGAATCACTTTATCTTTTCTACTTTTATATGATAGAGTTTTCGATTGAAGAAATTGAAGAAGCGGTAAATATTATTCTAATTTGATCACAAAAGCAACCCACCGGATAAAAAAAGCCGGTGGGTTGCTGCAGTTTATTCCGTCATGTCGAAAACTATTTTCTTCCTTATACCACCGCGAAGAACTTAATGAGGAACAGGACAGAGATCACATAGGTCAGCACGCTGACGTCCTTGGCCTTGCCGGAGAGGAGCTTGACCACCGTGTAGGAGATCAGGCCGAGACCGATGGCGTGGCCGATGGAGCCGGAGATCGGCATACCGATGAGCATGATGGACACCGGCAACATCTGGTCCATATCGTCAAAGTTGACATTCTTGAGACCCTGAAGCATCAGCACACCGACGTAGATCAGCGCAGCAGAGGTCGCGGCGCCGGGAATGATGGCGGCGACGGGAGCGAGGAAGATGCAGGCGAGGAACAGCACGGCAGAGGTCAGCGCGGTCAGACCGGTGCGGCCGCCAGCCTCCACGCCGGAGGCGGATTCGATAAAGGTGGTAACGGTGGAGGTGCCGGTGGCAGCGCCCGCGACCGTACCGATGGCGTCGGAGAGCAGGGCCTCCTTCATGTTGGGCATCTCGCCCTTCTCATTCACCATGCCGGCGCGGGAGGCGGTGCCCACCAGAGTGCCGATGGTGTCGAACATATCGATCATGCAGAAGGTGATGATCAGCGTAATGGCAGTAAACCAGCCGATGTTCATAAAGCCCGCAAAGTCAAACTTGAAGAGCGTGGTAGAGACCATGTCGGCGAAGGGCGGCACGAAGCTTGCGGTCTCAAGGCTTGCAAAGGGATTCACGCCGAGGAATGCGAAGCTGCCGATCCAATAAAGGACGGAGGAAAAGAGCATACCAAGCAGCACGGCGGCCTTGATGCCCTTCTTGGCCAGCACGACCATGACGAACACACCGAGGAACGCGGTCACGACGGTCAGGACCATCGTGTCATAGCCAGAGCCCATGTTGCCCTTGATGATACTGGGGGTCAGGGCGCCGAAGAAGTCGCGCATCATGTAGAACGGACCGCCGTTTTCGGAATAGATACCAATGTTGGAGCCGAGACCTACGTTCATCAGCATCAGGCCGATGGCAGGGGCGATGCCGTAGCGCACACCGAGCGGGATGGCCTCCACGATCTTCTCGCGCACCTTCAGCACGGTGAGCACGAGGAACACGATGCCTTCGATGAGGATGATGACAAGGGCAGCCTGAAAAGCGCTGGTGTAGTCGCAGTCATTGATCACGGCGATGTTGGCCACCACCACAGCGAAGAAGCTGTTGAGACCCATGCCGGGCGCCATGGCAAAGGGCTTGTTGGCCAGGAAGGCCATGCAGGCGGTGCCGATGGCGGAGGCGATGCAGGTTGCAAGGAACACGCCGTTCCACAGCGGCGTGCCGACCGCGAAGCCGGTGAGCAGATTGGGGTTCAGGGCGATGATGTAGGCCATCGTCATGAACGTAGTCAGGCCCGCCAGGATCTCCGTCCGGACGGTGGTGCCGTTCTCTTTCAGTTTAAAGATTTTTTCCATAGTTTTCCCCTTTCTCTTATCATAGGGTCCCATAAAGGTCCACCTCTGCTATAACGAAATCTTAACACAAATTCCCGTTCATGAATAGTTCTGAGATTTACTGAAAAAATAGGTGTATCTTTAGCATATTGCACAAAAACAGCCCTGTCATTTCGACAGGGCCGCTTCGTTCAGGCAGTATGATGGGGTTCAAAGGCTTCTTCGATCCTTTCCCGCATCCGGAAATCCCGGCGCTGCCAAACAAGAGCCAGAGCCGCAGGTAGCAGAACAGGCAGGATCGTGCAGCTTCCCCACCCCATCGCCCACAACACACATTCTGCAATAACGCCGGCATGGAATGCCAACAGCGTTCCTCCGTAGAGATTCATCCGGGGGATATGGTCCGAATCCCGGAATAAATGGGCCTGGACCCAGGCATCCACAAACTGGCGGAGGTTGTTGGTAGAAAAGATGGTGGAACAGGGATACCCGTATTTTCCGGCAAACACGCACCACTGGAAGCCCATGGCGAAAATGCAGATGTAAACACCCAGCTCCGATAAGTGCTCCGGCAGAACACTGAGCACACAGGCCGCAGCTGCATCTGAGAGAATGGCCCACATCCGCAGATCGCCCTTACAGCGTTTCGACAGGCAGGCTGCCAGAAAAATCGTAAAAACATACAGGATAACGATTCCAAGACGCAGCAGCGCTTTGATCCAGTTTTCCTGAACCGCGCTTGTGAAAACCTCAATGAAATTGACGGTCACTGCCGAGGCGAAGTGATGAAAGCGCAAAATAGCATATGCGCCGAACCAGCCGCCGATCAGTGCCATGCAGAAATGCAGGCTCCGTTTTGATTGCTCCAACTGTTCTTCCATGTTCCTCTGATCCTTTTCCTTAAAGAGGCGGAGAGTCGATCAGACCCTCCGCCCTGTTACTGCGTTTTCTTAGAACTTGATCTTCTCTTCCAGATAGCTCTTCACCTGATCAATGGGGATACGCACCTGATTCATGGTATCACGCTCACGGATGGTGACACAGTGGTCAGCGGGGGTGTTCTCATCGCCCACGGTCTCAAAGTCCAAGGTAATGCAGAAGGGAGTGCCGATCTCATCCTGACGGCGATAGCGCTTGCCGATGGAGCCGGTCTCGTCATAGTCCACCATGAACTCCTTGGACAGCTCGTTGTACAGCTCCATAGCGGGGCCGGAGAGGACCTCCTTCTTGCTCAGAGGCAGGATGGCGGCCTTAAAGGGAGCCAGAGCGGGATGGAAGTGCATGACCACGCGGACATCGTCCTTGCCGTTCTTGTCCTGACCCACAACTTCCTCGTCATAAGCGTCGCACAAAACGGCCAGAACACTGCGCTCCACGCCCAGAGAGGGCTCGATGACATAGGGGATATATTCCACCATGTCCTTACCTTCACCCTCGCGGTAAACCATCTTCTGGCCGCTGGTATTCTGATGCTGGGTCAGGTCATAGTCAGTACGGTCGGCTACGCCCCACAGCTCGCCCCAGCCGAAGGGGAACAGGAACTCGAAGTCCGTGGTAGCCTTGGAGTAGAAGCACAGCTCCTCGGGATCATGGTCACGGAGACGCAGGTTCTCATCCTTCAGACCGATGGACAGCAGCCAGTTGTGGCAGAAGGTACGCCAGTAGTTGAACCACTCCAGATCGGTGCCGGGCTTGCAGAAGAACTCCAGCTCCATCTGCTCGAACTCGCGAACACGGAAGATGAAGTTGCCCGGGGTGATCTCGTTGCGGAAGGACTTGCCGATCTGGCCGATGCCGAAGGGCAGCTTCTTCCGGGTAGTGCGCTGGACGTTGTTGAAGTTCACGAAAATGCCCTGAGCGGTCTCGGGACGGAGGTAGACAGTATTCTTGGCGTCCTCAGTGACGCCCTGGAAGGTCTTGAACATCAGGTTGAACTGCCGGATGTCGGTGAAGTTGTGCTTGCCGCAGGTGGGGCAGGGAATGTTATGCTCTTCAATGAAGTCCTTCATCTCGGCCTGAGAGAAAGCGTCCACTGGCTTGGGCAGTTCAAAACCGGTCTCGGCGCACCAGTCCTCGATCAGCTTATCGGCGCGGAAGCGCTCGTGGCACTCGCGGCAGTCCATCAGGGGATCGGAGAAGCCGCTGAGGTGACCGCTGGCCACCCAGGTCTGGGGGTTCATGAGGATGGCGGCGTCCAGACCCACGTTATAGGGGTTCTCCTGAACGAATTTCTTCCACCAGGCGTTCTTGATGTTTTTCTTCAGCTCTGCGCCAAGAGGGCCGTAGTCCCAGGTGTTGGCAAGGCCGCCATAGATCTCGCTGCCGGGGAACACGAAGCCTCGGTTTTTGCACAGGGCAACGATTTTGTCCATGGTCTTTTCAGTGTTTTTCATGGTTTCCTCTCCTTTTTGTTTGGTGGCTCAGAGCGATTTCAAAATTGCATGCACGCAATTCTGATGCCACGCGTCCCGGCTGCCGTGTCTGCGGCGAGGGGCGCGGCTCAACTCATGCGTTTTTGCGCAGCAAAAAACGCCCTGAGCCTATTTTAGTAGGCTCAGGGCGAACATAATGTCCGTGGTTCCACCTGAATTCCCCGTTGGAGGCGGGGCACTTCGTTCCCGGTAACGGCGGGGTCCGGCGAAGCATTTCCGCTCCGCGGCTCCAGGGCGCCATCCGATGCTTTCCGGAGGAGCTTGCACCAACCGCTCCTTCTCTGAAACCGGATCCAGCAGGACTTCCCTGTCACAGCCTTTCACCCGGTCACTGTATCACGGTTTTTGAACATTGTCAAGGCAAACAGCGGAAAACGGCCGTTTTTTCATTGGGTTTCTGAAAAAACTCACCGACTTTTTCACAATGTTGAAAGGAATCCGGAAAAATAGGACAACGCTCCGCCTGAAAGACGGAGCGTTGGTTCGGTTTACTTTTTCTCCCGATCGTAGGCCACGATGACCCGACGATTGGGGTCCACACCCGTGGAATAGGTGGTGACACCGGGAACCTCCTGCAAAGCCGTGTGGATCACATGGCGCTCATAGGCGTTCATAGGCTCCAGAGTGACGCTGCGGCGGTACTTGACCACCTTGCCCGCCACCTTGTTGGCCAGACGCTCCAGGCTCTGTTCCCGCTTGGCCCGGTAATTCT
>ULTP01075576.1_pt1 | contig 17935 bp, 11 predicted proteins | sample 1957721 | NCBI WGS metagenome assembly ULTP01 (sample SAMEA4835737, study PRJEB28245) | human gut metagenome | biome: gut microbiome; material: fecal sample | place: Denmark | collected 2008 | reverse complement strand
TGTTCTCCCGCCTCTGTTTCCCGTCCGCCCGGCCCTTGTTTCCTGTTCTCCAGCCTCTGTTTCCTGTTCTCCCGCCTCTGTTTCCCGTCCGCCCGGCCCTTGTTTTCCATCCGCTTCGCCCCATTCCTCTGCCTCCCCTTTTTCGCCCCCTTTCCGCCCCGTTTTGTCCCCTTTTTCCCTTTTTTCGGACCGCTTCGCCCCCATTTCCTCCCCCGGCCGGCGGAGGACTCCGCGCGCGGCTGACGATTGGTAACAAATTCCCCGCGATTGCTTTCCTTTTCTGTTAAAAATTACTACTTTTGACACAAATTAGTAATATTCCACTCGTTATCTATGGCTAAAGAATTCAAGCGCTATCTGGTCACTTCGGCGCTCCCCTATGCCAATGGCCCCGTTCACATCGGCCATCTGGCGGGCGTTTACATACCTTCGGACATCTATACCCGCTACCTGCGTCTGCGCCACCGCGACGTCATCTCGGTCTGCGGCTCCGACGAGCACGGCGTGCCCATCACCATCAAGGCCCGCAAGGAGGGCGTCACCCCGCAGCAGATTGTCGACCGCTACCACGAACTCATCAAGCGTTCGTTCGAGCGCCTCGGCATGTCGTTTGACATCTACTCGCGCACCTCGTCGCCCACCCACGCCAAGACCGCTTCGGAGTTCTTCCGCAAGCTCTACGACGAGGGCAAGTTCATCGAGAAGAGCTCGATGCAGTACTACGACGAGGAGGCCCGCACCTTCCTTGCCGACCGCTACATCGTCGGCATCTGCCCCAAGTGCGGCTACGACCGCGCCTACGGCGACCAGTGCGAGAAGTGCGGCTCGACGCTCTCGCCCGACGAGCTCATCGAACCCCACAGCGCCGTCTCGGGCTCCATCCCCGTCAAGCGGGAGACGCGTCACTGGTATCTGCCTCTGAACGAGTACGAAGGGTTCCTCCGCCAGTGGATTCTCGAGGGCCACAAGGAGTGGAAGACCAACGTCTACGGACAGTGCAAGAGCTGGCTCGACGGCGGTCTCCAGCCGCGTGCCGTGAGCCGCGACCTCGACTGGGGCATCCCCGTGCCGGTCGAGGGTGCCGAGGGCAAGGTGCTCTACGTCTGGTTTGACGCGCCAATTGGCTACATCTCGGCCACCAAGGAGCTCACGCCCGACTGGGAGAAGTACTGGAAGTCGGAGGATACGAAGATGGTCCACTTCATCGGCAAGGACAACATCGTCTTCCACTGCATCGTCTTCCCCTCGATGCTGCGCGCACACGGCGGCTACATCCTGCCGGACAACGTTCCGGCCAACGAGTTCCTCAACCTCGAGGGCGACAAGATTTCGACCTCGCGCAACTGGGCCGTCTGGCTGCACGAGTATCTGGACGAGTTCCCCGGCAAGGAGGACGTGCTGCGCTACGTGCTCTGCGCCAACGCCCCCGAAACCAAAGACAACGACTTCACGTGGAAGGACTTCCAGACGCGCAACAACAACGAGCTGGTGGCCGTGCTGGGCAACTTCGTCAACCGCGCGCTGGTGCTGACGCAGAAGTACTTCGACGGCGTCGTGCCGGCCTGCGGCGAGCTTACGGAGTACGACTGCGAGGCGCTGCGCGACGTGGCTGCCGTCAAGCAGGCGCTCGAAAACAACATCGAGAACTATCGCTTCCGCGCCGCGTTGCAGGAGGCGATGAACATCGCCCGCATCGGCAACAAATACCTGGCCGACACCGAGCCCTGGAAGGTCATCAAAAGCGACCCCGAGCGCGTGAAGACGATTCTCTACGTGGCGCTGCAGATTACGGCCAACACGGCCATCGCCATCGAGCCCTTCATGCCCTTCACGGCAGCCAAGCTGCGCCGGATGCTTTCGGTCGAGGGCTTCGACTGGGAGCGCATGGGTGCCACGGACCTCATCGAAGCGGGCCACCGCATCGGCACGCCCGAGCTGCTCTTCGAGAAGATTGAGGACGACGTCATCCAGCGCCAGTTGGACAAGCTGGCTGCCACGAAGGCTGCCAATGCCGCTACTGAAGCTGCGCAACATGTTGAGGCTCAGAAAGATGAAATAACGTTCGACGATTTTCAGAAGATGGACATCCGCGTTTCGACCATCCTCTCGGCCGAGAAGGTGGCCAAGACCAAGAAGCTGCTCCACCTGACCGTCGACACGGGTATCGACCAGCGGGACATCGTCTCGGGCATCGCCGAGTACTTCACTCCGGAGGAGCTTGTGGGCCGTCAGGTGCTGGTTCTGGTCAACCTGGCGCCGCGTACGCTCAAGGGGATTGTTTCGCGGGGCATGATACTCATGGGCGAGGATGCCACGGGCAAGCTGCGCCTGCTGGGACCCGACGAGAAGACCTCCAACGGCGCCATCGTCGGCTAAGGGCTGCTTTCCTGACAGATATGCATTCGTTGTGTATCTGTTTGCTGCTTGCACTTTAGGGTTCTTTATTTGTTTTGCGCATTTGCAGGGTGCTTTTTTGAAGAAACATTTTTGTTGGCTCGCGCCGCAGAATGCCTCGCTTTGCACTGACGCTTGTTGTAGCACGGATGCTTGACTGCCTCTGGCACTGCCTGCACTGACTTGCCCCACTGCTCGGCCCTGTGCTGCCCGGCCCTGCCGCCCGCGAAGCGCAAAAATGAACAATGAAAATTGAAAAGGTTCCGGAATGGTTCCGCGTTGTGATGAATGGGAAAAATACTGGAAAACCTTAAAATAATTGAGTATGGAAACAATTGATTGGAGCAAGTTGGGTTTTGATTACCACAAAACCGACTGGAATGTTCGCTATTCCTACACGGATGGCAAATGGAGCGAGATGGAGGTCACGCAGGACGAGTACATCAAGATGCACATGTCGGCCTCGTGTCTGCACTACGGCATCGAGCTGTTCGAGGGTCTGAAGGCCTTCCGCGGCGTCGACGGCAAGATTCGTCTCTTCCGTGTCGAGGAGAATGCACACCGTCTCCAGTCTTCGGCCAAGCGCCTCTGCCTGCCTGTTCCCACCACCGAGATGATTGTCAACGCCTGCATCGAGGTCGTTAAGCGCAACGAGGCCTACATTCCTCCCTATGGAACGGGTGCTTCGCTCTACCTGCGTCCCGTGATGTTCGGCACGACGGTCGGACTGGGTGTCAAGCCGGCCAAGGATGCGCTGCTGATTGTCTACGCATCGCCCGTAGGCGCCTACTTCAAGACGGGTATCAAGCCCATCATGGTTGCTTTGGACCGCGAACAGGACCGTGCTGCTCCACGTGGAACGGGCGACGTGAAGGTGGGCGGCAACTATGCGGCCAGCATCTTCTCGGGTGAGAACGCCCACCGTCTGGGCTACTCGAACGTCCTCTACCTCGACGCTGCACAGCACAAGTACATCGAGGAGTGCGGTGCCGCCAACTTCTTCGGCATCAAGGAGGGCAAGTACATCACGCCGAAGTCGCCTTCGATTCTGCCGTCGATTACCAACAAGAGCCTGCGTCAGCTTGCTGCCGACATGGGTCTGGTGGTTGAGGAGCGCCCCATTCCGCTCGAGGAGCTGGGCACCTTCGAAGAGTGCGGCGCCTGCGGTACGGCAGCCGTCATCTCGCCGATTGGCAAGATTTTCGACATGCAGACCAACAAGGTCTACGAGTACGGCACCGAGGTGGGTAAGGTTTCGATGGAGCTCTACACGCGCCTGCAGGATATCCAGTACGGCCGTGCCGAGGATACCCACGGCTGGAACACGATTATTGAGTAATCCGACCTTTGCTTCGAACGACCTTCCGGGCAGCCGGTACTTCTCAAGCAGAGTTTTCAACGGAAAATTTAGCTGCGTCCGCTCCCCTTCCGTCGTTCCAAAACAATTTTCAGGGGTGAACCGCTTTCCAGTTCACCCTTTTTTTATTGATTTTTCTTTAGCGATTCCTGTCTCTGTTCGACCTTCCTGTCTCTTCTCTCCTTTTTCTTTACTCCCTTTTCCTCTCCCCTCCCTCTCTCTCCATCTTTTCTCTTTTCAGTCCTCTTTACCCCCCCCCTCACCCTCTGTCTTCCCAGCCTCCGCCTCTTTTTTCTTTTTCTGCTTATTCCTTTCTTCTCCCTCGTCTTCTGTTCCACGTGGAACATTAAGCTTTCTCATTGTTCTGTTGTTCCACGTGGAACCATCGTTGCAAATAAAAAGAGTGTGTTCCACGTGGAACACACTCTTGCTGTCCTGCTCTGTTTTGAATCCCCTTTGCCCTCGGCCGCTTCTGTCGCAGTAAGTTTTCTTTCGGCACTGCGCCGCTGTGTGCGGTATGCTCCCCTATCGGCCGAACTTTACCAGCAGCACGTTGATGTCCGCCGGCGACACGCCCGGGATGCGCGAGGCCCGACCGATGGTCTCCGGTCGGATTTTCGAGAGCTTCTGCCGCGCCTCAATCGTAAGCGAATTCATCGAGAAAAAGTCGAAATCGGCCGGAATTCGTATGTTTTCCAACCGGTGGAGCTTCTCGGCAATGAATTTTTCGCGCTCTATGTAGCCTTTGTACTTGATTTGGATTTCTGCCTCCTCCATCGCCTCGTCGGTCATCGCCACCTCCTCCATGAAGCGGCGGAGCCGCGGCAGCACCTCCTTCAGTCCGCGGAAGGTGATATCGTTGCGCATCAGTACCTCGTAGAGCTTACGACCCTGCGTCAGAGGCTCCGAATTGAGCGATTTCAAATAGCTCTCAATTTCGGCTGCTTTGACACTCTGCCGGCGTGCGAAGGCTACAAGCGATTCTACGAGCGATTTTTTTTGCAGGAAATAGGCGTACCTTTTTTCCGAAATCAGACCGATTTCATACCCTTTCGGCGTCAGCCGCATGTCGGCATTGTCCTGCCGGAGCAGAATCCGGTACTCGGCCCGCGAGGTGAACATGCGGTAGGGCTCGTCGACCCCCTTGGTCACCAGGTCGTCAATCAGCACGCCGATGTAGGCCTCGTCGCGCTGCAGCACCAGCGGCTCGCGCCCTGCCAGCTTGAGGTGGGCATTGATACCCGCCATGAGCCCCTGGGCGGCCGCCTCCTCATACCCCGTCGTGCCGTTGACCTGCCCGGCGAAGTAGAGCCCTGCGACGCGCTTCGTCTCGAGCGTGTGGAGGAGCTGCGTGGGCGGGAAGTAGTCGTATTCGATGGCGTAACCCGGGCGGTAGATGTGGAGCTGCTCGAAGCCCTCGATGCGGTGCAGCGCCTCCCACTGCACCTCCCACGGCAGCGACGACGAGAAGCCGTTGAGGTAGTATTCGTTCGTCGTCCGCCCCTCGGGTTCGAGGAAGAGCTGGTGCTGCTCCTTGTCGGCAAAGGTGCGCAACTTGTCCTCAATCGAGGGGCAGTAGCGCGGTCCGATGCCGTGAATCGTGCCGTTGAAGAGTGGCGAGCGGTCGAATCCGCTGCGCAGAATGGCGTGCACTTCGGGCGACGTGTAGACCAGATAACAGGGCATCTGCTCGCTGACGGGGTGCGTTTCGGGCGAAAACGAGAACTTTTCGGGCTTTTCATCTCCCGGCTGCGGCTCCAGACGGCTGAAATCGATGGTCCGCGCATCAAGACGTGCGGGGGTGCCGGTCTTCATGCGGCCGGTCTCAAAGCCCACGGCCACGAGCGATTCGGTGATGCCGTGCGAGGCGGCGTCGCCGGCGCGTCCCCCCTCGGCATGGGCCGCACCGCAGTGCATCAACCCTCCGAGGAAGGTGCCGCTCGTGAGCACCACGGCCCGGCACGAGAATTCGACCCCCATGCGGCTCCTCACGCCGCGGATGCGCAGCCTGCCCGGCTGTCCGGCCCCCTCCCCTGCCGCGGCGGATGGTGCCGCAGCCGCGGGTGCCGCCGTGCCCGGGTTCGGGGTCTCCGGAGTACCGTCGGCGGACGGCCGCTCCGGGGCCGTTGCGGCGGCTTCGGCCCCCGGCTCCGGCTCGCGGTCGAAGAGCAGCTCGACGGCCGCATCCTGCCAGATGTAGAGGTTGTCGGTGTTCTCCAGCGTGCGGCGCCACTCGGCCGAGAAAGCCCGCTTGTCGCACTGCGCGCGGGGACTCCACATGGCCGCCCCCTTCGAGCGGTTGAGCATGCGGAACTGCAGCGTCGTGAGGTCGGTGATGCGGCCCATCTGACCTCCGAGTGCGTCTATCTCTCTGACAATCTGTCCTTTAGCTACTCCGCCGACTGCCGGGTTGCACGACATTTCGGCGAATTTGACCATATCCATCGTCAGCAGCAGCGTGCGCGAGCCGAGTCGTGCGGCGGCCGATGCGGCCTCGCAACCGGCGTGACCTCCGCCGATGACGATTATATCGTAGTCCAGAACCATCTTTCCTATTTCTCTTCTCTTGTCTCTTGTCGTTGCTTCTTTTCTCTTCGCTTCTTCCCGCTGCCCGCTGCCTTGCCTTTTTTGCGGCGTTTTGCGGTTCGTTGCCTTGCCTCTTTTGCGGCGGTTCGCGGCCTTGCCCCTTTTGGAATTTTTTGTTACCCGCGCCTTACCTCTTTTTGCGGCCTTTTAGCGGTGCTTTCCACGTTGGCTGTCCTTCTTTGTTTTTCCCTCCTTCGCGAGCTTTCCGGGGCGGAAAAAAGGGGGGGGTGCGGCAGGATTAGCGGAAGCGTTGCAGCTGCTTCCCTTCGCCGCCTCCCCTCCTTCTTCTCCCTCCTGGCGAACCTCCCTGGGCGGAAAAGGGATGTTGCAGCAGGGTTAGCGGATGCGTTGCCGCTGCTTCCCTTCGTTGCCTGCTCCCCTCTTGGTTGCCCGGTTGCCTTCGTCCCGTTGGAAAGGTCCTGCCGGAGCGAAAAAAAGGAAGTTGCGCTGCCACTACTACCCTTCGCCGTTCGGTTGCCTTCGTCCCGTTGGAAAGGTCGGCAAGACGGAAGGGGGCGTTACTGCCTTTTCGCGACGTTTTCCTCTTCGCCGTCTCCTTCTCCGGCGGCACCGTTTGCGAGCCTCCCAGGGCGGAAAGGACCGTTGCGGCGAGCGGGGTTCGGAAGTGTTTCCACTGCTCCCCTTCGCCGCCTCCCCTCCTTCTTCGCCCTTCCGGCGAACCTTCCCGGGCGGAAAAGGGGGGTTGCGACGGGGTAGCTGTGCGGTTGCGGGCCCTGTCTGTTGTCGGCAGCGTGCCTTGCCGTTCTCGGCCGCGGCGTGCTGTCGGAGCAGTTTGCAGCAATCTTGACCCGTCACCCTGCCGGGCTCGGAAAAGAGGCCGTTGCGGCGGGCGGGGTTCGGAAGCGTTTCCGCTGCTCCCCTTCGCCGCCTCTCCTTCTTCGCCCTCCCGGCGAACCTCCCCGGGTGGAAAAGGGGTGTTGCGGCGGGGTAGCTGTGCGGTCGGACTCCGTCTGTTCTCAGTTGCGGCACACTGTCTGTTGCCTGAGGTCCTGTATGGGCTGAAAGGAGGCTGTTTTGCCGCGTTTGCCGGGTGGGAGCAGGAAGTCTTCGCTGCTGTTGTCGGAGGCTCTTATCGGGGCGGAAAATGGCTTTTGCAGGCGTTAGGAGTGCTGCTCCGGCTGCCCGCCCTTACTTTTTTGAATGCGCCGGACGTTTGGCCCGTTTCGGGGCGGGTGCGGCGCTCTGCTCCGACGCCTCCTCTTCGTGCCAGAAGGCGAGGTAGCGGTCCTCCTTGCGGTGCATCTGGGCGTTGGTGCGCGGCGTCTTGTCGCGCTGCCCGCAGAGGTGCAGCACGCCGTGGACCACCACGCGGCGCATCTCCTCGAGCTTCGTGGCGCCGTACTGCCGCGCATTGTCGGCCACGGTCTCCACATCGATGAAGATGTCGCCCGAGACGACGTGCGTCCCCCGGCGGTCGCTGTAGTCGAAGGTGATGACGTCGGTATAGTAGTCGTGTCCGAGGTACTGGCGGTTCATCTCGAGCAGCCGTGCGGCCGAGCAGAAGATGTAGCTCACGTCGCCGAGCGTATAACCCTCGGCGCGGGCCACCTCGCCGAGCCACCGGGCCGTGCGCCGCTTCTCGGGCAGGCGGTAGGTGCAGTCGTCGTTGTAGTATCTGACAGCCATAATATGACGTGTGTTGTGTGTTTCAATCCTTGCCGGCCCTTACTCCGGTCCTCGCTCCGGCCCACTGTCCGGCCCCAGGACTCCAGAGGCAATCCCCAGCTCCCTTTCCTGGTCCTTCCCCGGCTTTTCTGCCCGGCTTCCGGGTCCTCCGGTCCGGGCCCTTCTCCGGCTCCACTGTCCGTCCTCTTGCCCGGCCCCGCTCCTTCCGGGTCCTTTTTCGTCCCCAGTGCGGCCTCTCCGGCCCTTTGTGCGCCCCCTCGCTCCGGCCCCCGCGCCTTAGCGGCGGAAGCAGTCCTGGGCGCGCATCTTCATGTTGGGCGAGGGCGGATAGATGCCGAAGACGAGCTTGTATTCGGGCTCCATCGTCACCACGTTCATCGCCGAGCCGATGCTCCCCAGCCGCTGGTTGCGCGACACCTTCTGCCCCTTGGTGACGCTCACCGCCCCCAGATTGGCATAGGAGGTGATGTACTCGCCGTGAGCCACGAAGACATCGTACTTGTTGGTGATGCGGTTGCGCTTGATTTCCACCACCTTGCCGTCGTAAATCGAGATGACGGCCGCCCCCTTCGGACCGGTGATTTCGGCCATGTTCTCCATGTAGCGCTTCACGCGTCCGCCGACCACCGGAAGGCGCAGCCCCGTGGTCTTGTTCGAGAAGGAGGCACCCTCGGTGTTGCCGCGCGTGAGCTTGCGCAGCTCGCTGATGGCGACGTCGAGCTCCTGCTCGCTTGCCATCTTCTGCTGCAGGGCCGTCTTTTCGCGCTTGGAGAGGCGCGATGCCTCGCTGCGTGCCGAGCGGGCGTCGCGCTGCAGCTTCTCGCGCTGCGAGGTGAGGCGCTGCAGCACCGAGTCGAGGGCGCGGTGGCGCGTGTCGAGCAGCGCCTTCTGGTCGGCCACCTCGCGGGCGAGGCTGTCGATTTCGAGGAGCTTGCGCTCGCGCATGGCGGCCACCTCGCGCAGCATGGTGATTTTGCGCGCCACGTCGACGAAGCTGCGCGACGCGAAGAGGTAGGTGAGGTAGTTGTTGTGGCGGTAGTTGCGGTAGGCCTCGCGCACCATGGCGCCGTACTGCTGGCGGTTGCGCTCGAGCGCCGCCGAGAGGTCGCCCGCCACGCTGTCCGTGCGCTCAATCTCGAGCCGCAGCAGCGCCGCCTGCTGCTCCGTGGCGTCGAGCAGCTGGCTGCGCGAGTCAATCTGCCGCGCCAGCCGGCGCAGCCGCTCCTCGGTGGCCGCACGCCCCTTCTTGATGGAGGCGATTTCGCGTTCGCCCCGGGCGATGCGCTGCTCGAGGTCGGCGATGATGCGCTTCTGCCGCTCGATGCGGTCGTTCTGCGCCGCCACGGGATGGAGCGCGCAGAGTGCCGCAAGCAGCATGAGGTATGGGAGCAACTTCTTCATAGCAGGTTCTTTACGGGTCCCGGGGTCTGGCCTTCGCAACGCTCCGCAGACCGCCTATTTCGAGCGCCCTTCGCGTCCGGACCTCTTCTCCGCGGAGTTTCCGTCGGCCTCGGAGCGGGCGCGGATGCGGCGGTCGACCTCCTGGGGGTCGGCCCCGTTCTCGAGCGCCTTGCGCCAGTAGAATTCGGCCATGAAGCGCTCGTCGAGCGCCTCGAGGATGTCGCCGTAGTGGAGCAGCAGCACCGGACTGTTCGTGCGGTCGAGAGCGATGGCCTGCTGCATGATTTTCTTGGCCTCGGCGGCGCGTCCCAGCCGGAAGAGAATCCACGCCTCGGTGTCGAGGTAGGTGGGTTCGTTGTCCGTGAGCGCCGTCACGCGGCTCGCCATGACGAGGGCCTTCTCCAAATCGCCCCCCTTCTCGGCCAGGAAGTAGGCGTAGTTGTTGAGCACCAGGACGTTGTCCGACCGGTAGCGGAGGCTCTTTTCGTAGGCGGAGAAGCACTTGCGCGTCATGCCGGCCTCGTGGTAGGCGTCGCCGATGAAGCCCCAGACGGCACTGCGCAGCGAGTCGCCCGCGACGTAGCGCAGCGCCTCGCGGTAGGCCTTCACGGCCCGCTCGTGGTGTTTGGCGTAGCTCAGGGCGTGGCCCCGGAAGATGCGGAAGTCGGGGTCGTCGGGGAAGAGCGCGATGGCCTGCGTGACGTACTTCTGCACCGAGTCGGGGCGCTGGAGGTAGTTCTCGATTTCGGCCACGGCGCGGAAGTAGCTCTTCACCGGGGGCCGGTCGGCCGTGCGGAGCTTGTAGAGGGCGAGGGCCTCCTCCAGCTCGCCCGAGGCAATCAGGTGGTCGGCATAGAGGCGCACGATGCGCGGGTCGTCTGGATGGCGGATGATGAGCGTCGAGGCCAGGCTGTTGATTTGTGCGTAGTATTCGCGGTAGAAGCGCAGGTCGGAGGTGAGCTGCCCGAAGCGGCGGACCATCTCGTCGATGGTGAGGGCGTCGGTCTCGAAGATGCGGCGCGTGGCGGAGAGCAGCCCCGCATAGTCGTGCCGCGTGTTGTAGAAGTCGGCCAGCGACATGAGCGTCTGCACGTCGGTCGAGTCAATCTCCAGCGCACGGTCGAACTCCGCGCGGGCGAGCGAATCGTTGCCCTGCAGCCCGTAGAGGTTGGCCAGCACCGTGTGGTGTTCCGCCTCGTAGGGAATCTCCTCGGCCACGGCGCGCGCCTCGTCGACCGCCTTGTCGAGCTGGCGCGTGGCGATGAGCAGCTGCCGCTTCATGGTCGAGAGCACGGGCGTGCGTCCGAAGCGCACCTCGGCGCTGTCGAGCGTCGCCAGGGCCGAGTAGGGGCGCTCGACCTGTTCGTAGAGCGCCGCCACAAGGCGGTAGTTGTCCGGCTCGCGCGGGTCGTCGCGCAGCAGGCGGCGGAAGATGTCGAGTGCGTCGCCGTAGCGCTCGGCATAGATGAGCGTCTGGCCGTAGAGGCGTCCGTACCACTTGTTGGTCGTGTCCGAACGGTAGGCCCGTCCGGCCAGCGCGACCGCCTCGTCGTTCGAATCGTACATCCCGTTGGCCGCCAGCGTGTAGCTGGCCGGGGCGCAGGCCGAGTCGCAGCGCAGCGCCTCGTGGCAGAGCGTGCGGGCGCCGGCCGTGTCGCGGTCGATGAGCAGCCGCTTCAGCGCGTCGGTGTAGAGGTAGAGGCTGCGCAGCGAGTCGGGCGGCACGATGCCGCCTGCCGCGGGCGTCCCGCCGCCGCTTGCGGCGGAGAGCAGCCCCGGAAGCATGCACATGCACAGAAGCAGGGTTGCCGCCAGTCGTCTCATGGTCTGCTTGCGCTTTTGGGGTGTGTCGCGACGCCTCAGAGCGCCGTGTCGAACTGATGGAGGAACCGCACGTCGTTCTCGAAGTAGAGGCGCAGGTCCTTGACTCCGTACTTGAGCATGGCGATGCGCTCGATGCCCATGCCGAAGGCGAATCCCGAGTACTTCTTCGGGTCTATTCCGTTGGCCTCCAGCACGTTGGGGTCAACCATGCCGCAGCCCATGATTTCGAGCCAGCCGGTCCCCTTGCAAACCGGGCACCCCTTTCCTCCGCAGAGGTTGCACGAGACGTCGACCTCGGCCGAGGGCTCGGTGAAGGGGAAGTAGGAGGGGCGCATGCGGATGGCGGTCTGCTCGCCGAAGACCTCCTTGGCGAAGTAGAGCAGCGACTGCTTCAGGTCGGCGAACGAGACCCCCTCGTCGATGTAGAGCCCCTCAATCTGGTGGAAGATGCAGTGGGCGCGGTAGGAGATGGCCTCGTTGCGAAAGACGCGGCCCGGGCAGATGACGCGGATGGGGGGCTTCTGACGCTCCATCGTGCGGACCTGAATCGACGAGGTGTGGGTGCGCAGCAGGATGTCGGAGTTCTTCTCGATGAAGAAGGTGTCCTGCATGTCGCGCGCCGGGTGCTCGGGCGGGAAGTTGAGCGCCGAGAAGACGTGCCAGTCATCCTCGATTTCGGGCCCCTCGGCCACGGTGTATCCCAGACGCGAGAAGACCTCGACAATCTGGTTCTTCACCTGCGCGATGGGGTGGCGCGACCCGAGCCGTTCGGCCGAGCCGGGACGGCTCATGTCCTCGCAGGCGGGGGCGTCGGCGGCCTGCTGCTGCATCTGGCTGCGCAGGGCGTTGATGCGCTCCGTGGCGACGCTCTTCAGGTGGTTGATTTTCTGGCCCAACTCGCGCTTGAGCTCCGGCGCAACCCCCTTGAACTCTTCGAGCAGGGCGTTCAGTTCGCCCTTCTTGCCCAGGATTTTGATGCGGAACTCCTCGACATCGGCCGCGGCCTTGGGTTTGAACTCTTCGACTCGTCGGAGAAGCTCATTGATTTTGTCGGTCATATTTTGATAGTTTGTTCTTTTTCCCTACTTTTATCGCCTCTTGCGACGTTACGGCAATATAACGTGCAAAGTTACAAAAAAATTGGGATATGTTCCGAAAAACCCTCTCTTTTCTCCTCGTGGCGCTCCTTGCGGCGGGCGTCGTGCGGGCGCAGCGCGTGGGCGTGGTGATGAGCGGCGGCGGAGCCAAGGGGCTCTACCACATCGGCGTGTTGGAGGCCTTCGAGGAGTGCGGCGTGCCGATTGACTACGTGGCCGGCACCTCGATGGGCTCCATCATCGCGGCGATGTACGCCGCGGGCTACTCCCCGGCCGAGATGCGCGAAATCGTCTCCTCGGGGGTGGTCAAGGAGTGGGTCTCGGGACGCATCGACCCCCGCTATACGGCCTACTACCGCCAGGTGAGCCGCCTGCCGTCGTTCGTCACCTTCCGCCTCAACCTGGGCGACGACTCGGTCAAGCTCTTCCGCACGCCGACCAACCTCATCTCGTCGACCCAAATCGACATGGCCCTCACCGAGCTCTTTGCCCCGGCCACGGCGGCCTGCGGCGGCGACTTCGACGAGCTGATGGTCCCCTTCCTCTGCGTGGCCAGCGACATGAACGCCCGCGAACCGGTGGTGCTGCGCTCGGGCGACCTGAGCGAGGCGGTCCGCTCGTCGATGTCCATCCCGCTGGTATTCAAGCCGATGAAAATCGACTCGATGCTGCTCTACGACGGCGGCATCTACGACAACTTCCCCTGGCGGTCGCTCGACGTGGGCTTCCGCCCCGACCTGCTCATCGGCAGCATCTGCACCGACGGCGGGCGCGCCCCGAGCGAGGAGAACGGCCTCTTCGACCAGGCCTTCATGCTGGCCATGTACGGCACCGACTACGAGATGCCACGCGGGCGGAGCATCACCGTGCGGCGTGCCGTCGACGTCAACATGCTCGACTTCGACCGCGCCGTCGAAATCATGGATGCGGGCTACGCCGACGCCATGGAGAAGATGCCCGAAATCCTCGAGCGCATCCGCGACCGCCGCACCCCCGAGCAGTATGCCGCGCGCCGCGAGGCCTTCCGCGCCCGCTGCCCCGAGTTGCGCTTCGGCAGCTACGACATCGAGGGGCTCACCCGCGCGCAGCGCGAATACGTGCGCGACTTCGTCAAGCTCGACGAGAAGCACCACGGCGGTGAACGCGAGCTGAACTTCGCCCAGCTGCGCGACAACCTCTACTCGGTGCTGGCCGACGGCGACTTCTCGATGGAGTTCCCGCGGGCGCTCTACGACAGCGTGAGCGGCCGCTACACCTTCCGCGCCCGCTTCGTCACCAAGCCCAACTTCCGGCTGCTGGTCGGAGGCAACGTCTCCTCGACGGCCTTCAACCAGGCCTACATCGGGGCTACCTACCGCCGCATCGGGCGCGTGGCGCAGTCGCTGGGGGTCGACCTCTACCTGGGGCCGCTCTACACGTGGGGCTCGGTGGGGGGCCGCACCGACTTCTACGCCTGGAAGCCCCTCTTCCTGGACTACTCCTACAACTTCTCGGTGCAGAACTACCGCCACGGCTCGTTCGGCAACGTGACGAAAATCAACAACACGCAGCCCATCAAGCAGAGCGCCAGCTTCCTGTCGCTGGCCGTGGGGATGCCCCTCACGCAGCGGAGCCTCTTCACGCTGCGGGCCAACGGCGGCCACGTCAACTACCGCTACGACTCGGAGGACTTCCTCGCCGAAGAGACCGACCTTTCGCGCTTCTCCTTCTTCGGGCTCAAGGGCGAAATCGGGCGCAACACCTTCGACAAGTGGCTCTACCCGCGCCGGGGCTCCAACCTCACCTTCTCGGCCATCTACGTCGTCGGACGCGACAAGTACGAGCCCTACGACATGCGTCACTACCTCTCGAAGGAGTTCCGGCAGTGGGGCGGCGTGCGCTTCACCTACGAGAAGTACTTCGACCTGCCGACGGTACCGTGGTTCTCCTTCGGGGTGAGCCTCGACGGGGTCTACACGAACCACCCGGACTTCACGACCGACAACTCGACGCTCCTCTCGATGCCGGCCTACGAGCCCATCGCCCACACGCGGATGATTTACATGCCCGACTTCCGGGCGCGTCGCTTCGTGGGTGCGGGCGTGATGCCGACCTTCGACCTGATGCCCAACTTCTTCTTCCGTGCGGGCTTCTACGCGATGTACCGCGACCGGAGGACCTACCGACCGGAGGGGAACACGTCGGTGGCGGACCGCCACTGGCACAGCATTGCCGAGGCGTCACTGGTCTACCACACGCCCATCGGGCCGGTGAGCCTGTCGCTGACCAAGTACGAGGTCGACACGTGGAAGAACATGTACCTGACCTTCAACTTCGGCTACGCCATCTTCGCCCCCAAGGGGACCTTCTATTGACCTGTTGAGGGCCGCCGCCGGGCCCCCGCCGCCCCTGCCCTCTTTCCGACTTCCTCTTTCCGACTCTCTCCGGCCGGCCGCACTCCCTCCGGCCGCCGCGTTCTTGTGCCCCGCTCACGCCTGCCGTTCCCTTCCGCAGTCCGCGCCACGCCTCCGCCGCCTCTTTCTTCGCCCCCCTCTGGTCGGCCGCACTCCCTCCGGCCACCCACGCTCCCGCCGCTGCCCGTATCCCCGCCTTCCGGCACCACTCCCGCCGCACAAAATGAGTATACCCCGCATCCTCAACGGATGCGGGGTATCCCGGCAAGCAATTGTTTAACTAACTGACTGTGCGATGGCAAATCGCCGTCATTTTTTGGCGCGGACCTTTCGGTGCGGTTCCCGCCTCCGTTCGTTCGTCTCCTTCACTCTTCAACCTGGAGGCGGGATTGGTTCCCGGTTCTGCTTCCTCCTGTTTCACCTCCTTTCCCGGTACCGCCTTTGTCCGAATTTCCGGCCTCACCGCCCGCTCCCGGACCGGTGGATTTGCCGTCTCTGTATGGTGTGGCCCTGCACTGCGGACGGCGCTGCGGCCGCCCAGGCGGGCTTCATTCCTTCACTACGGTAACCTTCTTTTTTTGTGGGTTCGTTATTCCGTTTGCGGCTTTTCGCCTCTGTTTCTGTCTAAACGAGGCGCAAGAAGGGTACCGCATTGCACGTAAAACGACAATGCATTGTCAGTCAATGTGTTGCTGCGGATTGTGCCGTCCGGATGGGTGTGGAGCGACTGTCGCAGGTGTGGAATTTTTCCACGAATTTTGTGTGCAGGGGGTGTGGAGCGGCCCCATGCCGGCCTCAATTCCGTGCCGGTCTCAATGCCGGGGCGGCCGGAATCCCGGGCCAGGGCGTTGTGCCGCCCGAAATGCTTTTCGATGGGTCGCCGCCGGCCTTGCCTCCTCGCCGGCCCTCTTGAAAGGCTGTGGTCTGTTCCGGCCCCCTCTCTTTGCCGGGCGGCCGGCCTTGCTTGCCTCCTCGCCGGCCCTCTTGAAAGGCTGTGGTCTGTTCCGGCCCCCTCTCTTTGCCGGGCGGCCGGCCTTGCTTGCCTCCTCGCCGGCCCTCTTGAATGGCTGTGGTCTGTTCCGGCCCCCTCTTTGCCGGCCCGCCGGACGTTATTCGATGTGGTAGAGGTGGAGCTTGTTGTAGAGCGTCTTGCGGTCGATGCCCAGCAGCCGGGCCGCCTGCGACTTGTTGCCCCCCGTGGCGGCGAGCGCCTGACGAATCTGCTCCTCCTCGCCGGCGCGGTCGCGCAGCGGCGCAGGGGCCGGAGCTCCGGCCAGCTCGGCGGGCAGGTCCCGGGCCGTGATGTACCGCCCGGTGGCCAGCAGCGTGGCCGACATCACGGCGTTGCGCAGCTGGCGCAGGTTGCCCGGCCAGTCGTAGCGCAGCAGCAGGGCGCTGGCCGCAGCGTCGAACCCCACAATCTGCCGCCCCAGCTCGCGGTTGGCCTCGTCGAGGAAGAAGTCGGCATAGAGCGGAATATCCTCGCGCATCTGCTGCAGCTCGGGCATGCGGAGCGCAAACTGGTTGATGCGGTGGTAGAGGTCGGCGCGGAAGGTGCCGCGGGCGATGGCCGCCTCGAGCTCCTCGTTGGTGGCGGCGACCAGCCGGATGTCGATGTCGATTTCGCGGTTGCTCCCCACGGGGCGGATGCGGCGCTCCTGCAGTGCGCGGAGCAGCTGCACCTGGGTCTCGTAGCTCAGGTTGCCGATTTCGTCGAGGAAGAGCGTGCCTCCGTTGGCCGCCATGAAGGCTCCGGTCTTGTCGCCGACGGCCCCCGTGAAGGAGCCCTTGACGTGGCCGAAGAACTCCGAGGCGGCCAGCTCGCGCGGTACCGAGCCGCAGTCGACCGCCACGAAGGGGCGCCCCGAGCGCTTGCTCTCGCTGTGAATCAGCTGGGCGATGTGCTCCTTGCCCGTGCCGCTGGCGCCGGTGATGAGCACCGACATGTTGGTCGGGGCGACGAGCCGCACGTGTTCGTAGAGCTTGCGGACGGCGTCGCTGCGCCCCTCGATGTAGTTGCGGCGCTGCATCTGCGGCTGTGACCGCCGTGCCGGGGTGCGGGCTGCCGGGGCGGAGTTCGCTGCGCCGGCCCCGGAGCCTGTCGCGGAGATGGTTGCCGAGCCCCTTCCGGAGCCCTGTGCGGCGTCGCGGACGGTCTCCCCGTCTGCGGCCTCCCCTGCGGCGAGCGCCTCGCGGATTTTCTGGAGCAGCAGCTCGGGGTTGACCGGTTTGGCCACGTAGTCGCGCGCCCCGAGCTTCATGCTCTGCACGGCGTTCTGGATGTCGGCATAGCCCGTCATGATGATGACGGGTGTGGCGATGCCCTCCGCGGCCATCCACTCCAGCAGCTCGGTGCCGTCGGCGTCGGGCAGGCGCATGTCGCAGAGCACCAGACGGAACGCCCCCTCGGAGAGCCTCCGCCGGGCCGCCTCGGCCGTCGATACGCTCTCGGGCCCGAAGCCCTGCTTCGAGAGCCACGTGCGGAGCATCAGCGCGAGGGTGATGTCGTCGTCGACAATCAGTATGTCACAGCGTGTTTCGTTCATCGGTCCATCTTGAAGGGGGCGCCGTCGCCCTCCTCTCCGGAGGTGCGCTCCCGGGACAAAGATACCTCTTTTTGGGCGAAAACGAGGATTTGGCGGGCATTTTCGCAGGTGCGCTCCATCTCCGCCCGGAATTGGGGGGTGAGGGGCCCCTCGAGGCGTTCGGCACGGCGCAGGGGGGTCGTTACGCTCCGGGCGTCGAGCATCGTGAAGAGGGGGAGCATGCGGTGGGCCGTGGCGTGCAGCGTCGCCCGGTCCCCGCAGGCGAGGGCGCGGCGCAGCGTCTCGACCGAGGCGGTGTGCTGCTCGACAAACGAGCGCAGAATGGCATGCGCCGCCTCGGGGTCGTCGCCCGCAAAGGCGGTCAGCCGCCCGAAATCGGGCCGCTCCACCGGCCCGTCCGACCCTGTTGGTTCTGTTGAATCTCCCGCCCCGTCCGTTTCTATCGGTTTTCCTGGTTCTCCCGATTCTATAGAATCGCCCGATTCGCCCGGCTCTGTTGAATCACTTGGCTCTCCGGGTTCTATTGAATCTCCCGGTTCTTCCGGCCCCGGCTTTGCGGTTCGCTTCCGCTCCGCCCCGGCGCCCGCCTCTTCAGGCTGCTTGGCCCCGGTCCGCTCCGCCTCTGTCTGCTGCCTGTCGGACTGCTTGGGTGAAGTTCCCGTCCCGGACTGTCCCGCTTCGGACCGCTTC
>ULTP01048502.1_pt1 | contig 18046 bp, 15 predicted proteins | sample 1957721 | NCBI WGS metagenome assembly ULTP01 (sample SAMEA4835737, study PRJEB28245) | human gut metagenome | biome: gut microbiome; material: fecal sample | place: Denmark | collected 2008 | reverse complement strand
TATCCGGGACAGGGCAAGGCGAAACGCCGCAAAGCCTTGCGGCACCTGCGCTTGCGGGATTTTCCTTGGTTGCCGAAAATGACACAAAAGCGGTTTTGACCACATGAATGACCACAGACAAGAAAATCTTTGATTTTACCCCTCGCCGTGGTATCATGGCAGAAATTGAATATCCGGGTGTAGCGAAGCTGGTATCGCGCTTGATTTGGGTGAAACCGCCCGGACAGTCCCACAACTTCATATCGGGGTGTTGCGCAGTTGGTAGCGCGCCTGCTTTGGGAGCAGGAGGCCCGGGGTTCGAGTCCCCGCACTCCGACCATCTTTGGCAGAAAAACCGCCTTTTCAGGCGGTTTTTCTGCACTTTTTGTTCTGCTTTTGCAGTTTTGCCGATTGCTGTTCAGCGACGGTTCAAGGGGCGGAAATGCGGTGGACACACGAACGAGGACAGCCGCTGAAACCGCCAAATCCCTAACCCATCCCTAATTGGCGTGACTGCTGTTTTCTCGTTGTGGATACGACAAATTCTTGAGTTTTCCAGCCTTATCCACTATAATAGTTCTACGGTGATCCTTTGCGCCACCAAGGTAGCCGTATGGGTGTATTCCTATGCGGCTTTTTTGCAAAAAGGGGCAAATGTATATGCGGACCAAGAGAATTATTGCTAAATATGAACAGCATTCAGGATACGGTGCAGGTGTCGGTGACACCGAATATTATGAATACGAATGTCCTTGTGGAAAAGGAACAATCATTGAAGAACATGACAATATTCCGGGCTTTAGAGATCATAGTGTATATCTTCACTGTGACATATGCAGTAGGAAGTACTTTATTGATACTTCTGCTGGAATAAGAAATTGGAGAATCGTTCAAAAGAGGGTAAACAGGATGAAAACACAACCGTATATTTGTCGAGTTCATATCGAAAACTTCAGAAATTTTCATTCAGTGGATTTTTCTCTTGGCGAAAAGCAGGTATTAATTGGCGAAAACGCAGTTGGTAAAAGCAATCTTCTTTATGCACTTCAATTGATTCTTGATCCAACGCTTTCCGAAAAAGACCGAATGCTTGAAGAATCTGATTTTTGGGATGGCATAGAAAACCCTATGGATGATGGCCAACATATATTAATCGAGATTTATCTCGCAAATTTTGAGGACAACAAAAATTTACTTGCTCAGCTGGCTGATGCGTCGGTAATAGTAGGCGGAAAAGAAACGCTAAAAATCAGCTATAAATTTTTCAAAAAAGACGCTACGAAACCAGACTATAGTTACATCATCTATAAGGGAAATGATGAAAATCGAGCTTTTACATATGAAGATCGAAAAATACTTAACATTCGTGTGATAAAAGCCATCCGTGATGTTGAGGCAGAGATGAAAAGTTCCCGAACTTCCCCTCTAACTCAAATTATTAAACAAAAATATACCATTAGCAAAGATGTGCTTTCAGAGATATCGAAGGCTCTTGATGAAAAAGGCGCAGATACTTTACAAATTGGTCAAGTAAATGATTTGGAGAGTAGATTGCAGCGGTTATTGAATGACATGGTGTCCTTTAGTGCAGATGAATTTAATGTTTCGTTAAAAACAATGAATATTGATGCGACTAAACTTCTTTATGCACTACGACCTCTTATTAACAGCCGAGAAACAGGCAACACCAGCTTAGGAATCAATAATATCCTTTATGTAGCTTTGATTTTACTACTTATAGAAGATGATACAATTAGGACTTTTCTATCTGGCGATTTGTACCATGAATTGTTAGAACAGGATCATGAGGGGTTACTTGAAAGAAGTTATGAAAAATCCGCCAGCCCTGATGGCTACACCTTAAACCTGACGGCTCTACAAGATGCAACATTATATGATAGTTTATATGCATTCTTTTCGGATTGTGTTCCAACCGCGAATGGTACCACCATTCTTGCGGTTGAGGAGCCCGAATCGCATCTCCACCCGATTTATCAACGACTCCTCTATCGCCATATTATGAATAAAACTAATACCTCCGTGATGATTACAACTCACTCAACGCATATATCTTCAGTTGCACCTATTACATCTCTTGTTCATCTGATTACTACAAAAGATGGAACCAAGGTAAACACAACAGTGAACATTGCTTTATCTGCAGACGATTATTCAGATCTGACGCGCTACATTGATGTCAAACGAGGAGAGCTTTATACCGCTAAAGGCATCATTTTTGTGGAAGGAATTTCCGAAGAATATTTGGTTCCCGGTTTTTCAAAAGCCAAAGGATACGACCTCGATCGTCTGGGTGTAGTGGTTTGCAACATAAACTCTACAAATTTTGCACCATATTGTCACTTTGCCGATGTGCTTGGTATCCCATATGTAATTATTACAGATGGTGATTATTATCATATGGTTGATAAAGAAAAGCATTTTAGTGATATCGAAGATGCAAGCCATGTAGGCAAAGGGTTTGATGGGCTCGATCGTATTTATCAACTGCATCGAAGCGATGTTGATCCTGAGTATACTAATTGGGATTACAATCATCAACGCAAATACTTCGAAACCTTTGGCACCTTTATTGGCGAATACACACTTGAGGTGGATATTTTCAAAAAGTCCACTGAACAAGACCAAACTGTTTTATGTTCTGTTTTTGATCAACTAACAAAAGGTGGCCAGACTCAGAGGGATAATTTCGCCACTGAACTCCGCGCTGGCAGGTATGACAAATGCCTTTCCAAAATAGAGTCAACCTATAGTGGGATTGGAAAAGGCCGTTTTTCTCAACGGTTGGCTAATTATGTATCTGCATCAATGGTTCCAGATTATGTATCAAATGCGATCGATACGATTGTTGCAAAAGTCAGGTGAATGTAGTGAATGCTTATTTTGAAACGAAATTACATGAAATAAGCAAAGACCATATGCAATTTGCAGCATATAAAGCCGAAAAAAGCACAGTTGTGATTGCCGGACCCGGAAGCGGAAAAACAACTGTTCTGACCCTAAAAGTTATACAACTATTATCTGAGAGAATTTATTCCCCTCGTGGACTTGCATGCTTAACATATAGTACAGAGGCTGTCCGAGAATTCAAAAGCCGGTTGGTAAAGTTAGGGTTGGAAAAGCGCAAGAACGTTTTTCTTGGTACGGTTCATAGCTTTTGCCTTTCGGAGATCATTATTCCTTTCGCAGCTTTATATCCTCAATACAAAATACCTCTGCCTATCCGAATCATTTCCAAAGCCGAAAAGAGTCATCTTTTTAACGCTCAAAATTATGAGGGGAATCCAAAACTCGATGATGTAGATAAAGAGCGCACAAGAAACATCAAAGGAATTAGTCGCGTTGCGATAGAAAGCTACGATATTGCTCTAAAGGCCGCCATCTCTTTTGAAGAACTACTGATAGAAAACGGCTATCTTGATTTTATCAGTATGGTAAAAAAATCTGTAGAACTCATTAACAATGAGCCTTATATCCGCAAAGCACTTGAGGCTAAGTATCCTTGGATTATTGTCGACGAATATCAGGACTTAGGCAAACCTCTCCACGAACTTATTTTAACACTGTTAAATCTCACAAAAATCAAGGTTTTTGCTGTTGGGGACGCAGATCAATCAATTTATGACTTCCAAGGAGCAGCTCCAGATTACCTAATAGAATTAAGTCAACGACAAGATGTTTCCTGCATTCATCTAAAAAATAATTATCGAAGCTCACAGGCAATAGTGGATGCCTCAGAATACATCCTCAACAGTAGCCGGGGATATATTGCTTCTGGAAAACTTCGAGACTACCATGCCAAATTGGAATTTGTCGAATGTTCAGCTGGGATGGATGAACAATATGACAAAGTAATTGAGCAGATATGTCAGTTTCGTGCGGAAGGTACTCCGTACCATGAAATAGCAGTTTTGCTCGCTAATAACAAACAAATAGCAGAATTAGCGCAGGAATGTTCCAGGAAAAATATCCCTGTATATATTGCTCGTCAGACTTTTAGATTAACAGATCTTATTGTTTGGATTCAAAACTGTGCAAAGTGGATTTCGGATAAGGCTTCTGTCTCATTTGATGAGATTTGCTCAGCTTGGAATTCTTTCATTTCTGAAAAGCGGATTATTAGTAAAGATGACTACATCTTGTTTAAAAAGGCCATTTATCAAGCTTTAACTGCGAGTAAGATTTATACGGACAATCTATTAGAATGGCTACTCTATCTTGACAAAGCAGTGGGCATTACTACTACTTTTACTGGTTCAGAACGATATCCTGATGAGATTGATAATTTCAACAAGTTACTTGAAACAGCACAAAGCCACGATGAACAGCTAACAATAATGTTTCTAACACGGCTTGGCATTCCAGAAAATCAAGTTATATTAACGACAAGGCACAGTTCCAAGGGACTCGAATTTGATGTTGTAATCTTGCCTGGAATGGAAAAAGACAGCTTTCCAATTTACTATGATAAAACTCCAAGAAAACTTGCAGAAGCCAGAAGGCTTTGTTTTGTGTCAGTTAGTCGTGCAAGGAAAGCGTGCATTCTCATTCGTTCAAGAAACTTGCAAGATAAGTATGGTCGATGGTTTAGTAAAGAGCCTTCACCATTCTGGGTTGCATTGCAGGAATTCCAAAATAGTCGAAATGATGAATAAATTCCATTCCAGTTACCACATTCTTTACCACCTCTTAAAGGGGTTCCCTGGATCACACAAGTGATCCAGGGAACCCCTTTTCTTACCTATCCAATTCTCTCGAACGGTATCACCTTGCACCGGCTCTCCTCCGGCGGGTCAGTCGGTTCCGGCATCGGCTTGGCTGTAGCCATTTCCATGAAACCACCGATCTTCTCCGCTGCTCCTCGCTGCATATCGTTGGTGATGTGCGTATAGGTGTCCAGGGTGAACCCGGCGCTGTAGTGGCCCAGCATACTGGACAGGGTCTTTACATCCACACCGCTGGAGAGGGCCATCGTGGCAAAAGTATGGCGCAGATCATGGAAGCGAACGCGCTCCTCGATGCCGGCCTGCGCCAGCAGTTTCCGGTTGATCCTGGACACCGCGTCCGGACTCCAGTACCCGCCGGTGCGGGGCGACGGGAACAGGAGGGGGTTGTCCGGGTGCTGTTCATGCTCCTGCACCAGCATATCCACGGCCTGCTGGGACAGCGCTACCTTGCGGACGGAGTTCTTGGTTTTCGGCTCCGTCACCACCAGTTCCCCGTCGATCCGGGTGACCTGCTTGCTTACTGAGAGGATGCGGTCCTTCACATTCAGGTCGTCCCACCGGAGGGCCAGCAGCTCCCCACGCCGCAGGCCGCTGGACAGCTCCAGATAGAACATGGGCAGGACGCCGTACTTCTCCGCCTCGCTGAGATATACCCCCAGCTTCTCCGGCGGGATGATGGCCATCTCCTTTTTCTCCTTGGGCGGGATGCGGCAGTTGTCGCAGGGATTATACGGAATGATCCGCTCCTTGACCGCCTGCTTTAGCGCCGAGGAGAGCACCATGTGGATGCGCCGCACCGTGCTTCCAGACAGGGCCGTGTCGGCCGTTTTCCCGAAGCGCTGCACCCGCCCGCTGGTTTTGGAATCGTTGTACATCTTCTGGATCTGGATGGCGGTGAGCCGCTTGAGCTTGACTCCTCCAATAGCTGGTACGATGTGGTTTTCGATCATGTTCTCATAGGTCTTTGCGGTGTTGGGCCGGATCACCAGCTTGCTGTAGGTTTCAAACCACAGCCTGCACCACTCCGCCACGGTGTAGTCTCCGTTGTGGTTCACCGGGATACCCCGGTTGTCCCGGATGGCTTTCGCCAGCTTCTCCTTGCACTCGGCCTGCGTCCGGGCAGACACGCTTTTCTGGATGGCGCGGCCGGTGCTGGGGTCGATGCCCTGGGTGTATCTGCCCTCCCAGCGGCCGTTAGGCTTTTTACGGATGCTGCCCTCGCCGTTTGCTCGTTTCTTTGCCATCGTTCATCCCTCCTTTACGACTCGCTAAACGCCTCGCTGCGCTCGGTTGCTCGCATGTATTGCGCCTGCGGGCGCTTATTGCAACACAAACAAATACCATAGAATCTTTGAAATAGCCACTAAAATATTTCCGTCTTTTTGGCTGCCTGTTCGTCGATCCACGCCATGAACTTATCACGGGGGACGATGATCCGGCTGCCCAGGGTGATGGTGGGGAAATCCTTCCGGTGGGCCACCTCATAGGCGTGGGCCAGCCCGATGCCCAGCACATCGGCCACATCCTGCACGGTCAGCATCAGGGGAAGTTCGTTGAATGAGCTGTACTTGGATCGTTTCATCGGATTCCTTTCTACCCCTTCCGGCGGAAGGGGTTTTATTCTTTGATTTGCGGCGCAATTCTTGGAGGGGACTCACATCCCGCCCATGACCATCCCGCCCTGGTTCTGCTCCTCCTCGTGGTCATCCGGTTTGTGGCCCATAGCGATTTTCTTTGCCTGGATTTTTCTTCTCAGTTTGCTGTCCACCTGCAGGCCGGTACTGGAATGGGGCAGGGAGTGATCCTCAAAGATCCGGCTCATGTGGTAGAGCAGACGGGTGACCGCCAGCATGACGGAGGGTGGACGGAGACTGTTCTGGTGCTCCAGAAAGAACTGCGCGTACTGGTTCCCCTGGGCGGCGGAGCGGCTGAACCACGCCATTGCCTGGGCTTGATCCTGGGCTACTCCCTGCCCGGTCAGGTACAACTTGCCCAGCATGTATTGGGCGTACTGGTTGCCCGCCTCCGCCGACCGGGTAAACCACTCCGCTGCCTTGGAGGTATCCTCGGTCACTGCCTGGCCGGTCAGATATTCTTTCCCCAGCTGGTAGGCGGCGAAGTGGCTTCCGTTTTCCGCCGCCTGTCTCAGCCAACGGATGCCCTCGTCCGGGTCCCGCACCTCCCAATCGTCGGAGAGGAGCGGCTTGCCAAGGGCGTACTGTGCCTCCGGCAAACCATTCTCTGCCGCCCGGGTGAGCCAGTGCTTTGCCTTGCTGCTGTCCGGGATCAGCAGAGGGCCGTCCCGATAGAGCTGCCCCATGAGGTACTGGGCGTGGGCGTCGCCGCGCTCTGCCAGCCGCTCCAATTCCTCCACTGCTCCGTCCCGGTCGCCCAGGGAGAGAGTGTCATCACGGACAATATGTCGCAGTTCCCGGCAGGCATAGGATTCGCTTCGTACTTGCTCCGGTTCGTCGTGGCCGGTCAGGTCAGCGTCCTCGAAGGTGATCTCCCCCAGCCGGATGCGCTCCGCCTCCCGGATGACAGCGTTTTTGATCTGCCGGAATTCTTTCTCTTGGGACAGCTTTTTCTTCTCTCTGGGTTTGTCGTGGTAGTAGCTGTCGACTGCATTTTGGAGGACACACCACTGTTCGTAGCAGGCTTTCACCGCTGGTATTTCCTCCAGATTGTCCACTACCTCATCCACGGTTTTCTTCACGGACTTGGGGAGGTATCCGTAGGACTTTTTGCCCTTGACCGTTTCCAGCTGTCCGGCCAGCTGCTCCATCTTCTGCTCGATGGCAGGCTCTGTGCAGATGCTCCTGGCCATCTCTTGTGTGAGTTTTCGAATGGCCCGGCGGGCTTCCCGCACCAGTTCGTCCCTCGACTGTGACTTCTGCTCGTAGGTGTGGAGCATCTCCTGGCGGAAGATCTGGTTAGTCAATGTGGATTTGATCTTGCGGATGCCATCCCGCGTCAGGTATGCCTCACCGGGCACCGTTGACCACGCCATCATGTGGACGTGGGGATGTTCCCCCTCGTCGTGGAAGGCGGCATACCAGCGGAAGTGGTTCGGCGGGATGTTCATGGCGGCGGCAATGTCGTTGCGGTTGGCCCGGAGCAAGTTCATCCACGCCTTGGCATTGTCGTAACCGAGGCGTGCGGCGTCCTCCCGTTTCAGGGAGATGATGTGCGTCCACACATTCCCGGTGTACTGATCCAACTCCCGCATGGCTTTCTCCAAATCAACAGCATCTTCATCACCAAAGAGTCCGTGGTCACCCAGCCGTTCCGCACGAGGCCGGGTGGCAATGTACTTCATGTAGCCGTCTGATTGCTGAACTTGGGACCAATTTTCCTCCAATGCTCGAGTGATAAAGGCGGAGGCGTGGGCTTTGGTGGGCTTTGCCTCGTAGTCCAAATACTCACCCAGCTCCTTCGCCGCCGGGAAATCCTTCACCAATTTTCTGACCAACTGCTCCTGCTTTCTGGTGGGAGGACGGTCATCCGGGAGCAGTTCCACTCGCTCTCTGGTCCCAATGTACCGCAGATAACCGCTGACAGAGTTTCCGCCGTCACACTTCAGGTAAGGGCTTTTCAGAATCAATCCTGCCACTCATCGCCCTCCTCCCAGGCACCACGCACCCGCTGCTCCAGCGAGACACGGCCATTGGTTTTCTTCACGTTGTTGACGCTCTCCGCCCGCCGCCGGCGCAGATCATCGCCGCTGAACTGATACGCGTCGGCGAGGATACCGGCCACCATGTCCTGCTCCACCGCCTGCCGGAAAGCGATGGAGGACAGCCGCTCCTCCAGCTGTCCCAGCCGCCCGTCCAGGTACGACTTGATAGACGTTGGGAGAAACAGACCGGCATCGTTGGCGCTGAGGTAGTCCAGATAGAAGTCCACCGCCCGCTCGACGAAGGCGGTCATGCTCCGGCTCCCGTCCTCCTGAAACCGGCGCTCCAGAATGGCTTTCTTTTCCGGGGTGAGATAGAAGGCGAATCTCTCTTTTTTGCCCATAAACTGCTCCTTTCCGGGGCGTGACCCCTATTTTTTCGTTATGGCAGTAGGGGTTTGGGGATTGTGACCACAAACGTGATCCCCGCTGGCTGTTTTTGACCCCACTTTTGATACACCGCAAAACCCCGTAACGACCCGCACTGCGGGGCGAAGTAACCGGCCGGAGGAGCCACCGGCGACCCCGGCGTTTATCCTGCTTTTTCTTTCGTCCCTCGGCTCCGTGCAAAAAGGGCCGGAAGCCTTGTGCCGCAGCGCCTCCCACAACCGGCCCACGCCGGCCCGAACCAGCAGGGAGGGGGCAGGGACTCTGCCCCTCCTCGAAGGAGGCCACACAGCGGCCCACAGGCGCTCACGCGGGGCTTTCACGGGCCAATTCTGCGAGGCGTTCCGCCGCTCTTTGACGGGCGGCATCCTCCTCCAGTTGCTGGAACTGCCGCTCGTAGAACAATTCGATTGCCGTCTGGATTGGACGGATGGTGTAAAGCAGGTTTCCGTTGAGGGGCCTGCCGTCTTTGCTCCGCACCATCGTCGGCTCGGTGCGGATGAGACCTTTCTCCTCCAGGCTGCGCACATACTTGCTCACAGTGTTCTCACTCATACCCAGCGCCTTGCCGATGGTCTTGTAGCTGGGGTAGCACTGGTAGGTTTCTCTGTCCTCGATGCTCAGCAGATAGCAGTAGATGGAGATCTCCGGGTAACTGAGACCAATGTGAAATACTTCATTGGGGACCTTGAAATAGTTTTTGTCGGGATCTCGTTTAGGCCACTGGTGGAACTTCATATAGCACCTCCTGTATACTCCTCCACCCACTGAATGAATTTGTCCTTCGGCACCACCATGCAGTTGCCTACATGTAGTACAGGAAAATCCGGTTGGTGCATGAGTTCATACCCACTGGACGGAGACACGCCCAGGACTTTTGCCACCGTTGCCGAGTTCAGGAACAGCGGCAGGTCATCGTAGGATCTGTATTCGGATTCTTTCAATCAGCATCCTCCTCTTGGACATCACGGGCAGCGTCAGGACGTACCAGACAGAGAAACTCCTCCACGGAGTTGACCACCCTGGCGTCCTTCAGCTGCTGGTAGCGGATCAGGTCGCAGAGCATTCGGAGATTGACCTCCGCACACTCCAGCAGCTTGTCCATCGCCACGATCTGCTGTTCCGTGCTGAGTGAGATGGGCTCGTCCGGCTCTTGCAGGTAAGCCCGCACCGCGTCCTCCTCCGGCATCTCCTCTCCCAAGATTTCCCGCATTCCATGAAGGACATAGTCCAGCGTTTCTCTCTCCGCGTTGGCGGTCAGGAAACTAAGCAGTTGTTTTTGCCTTGCACCAAATAAATTCATCGTCATCGCGCCTCCTGTGTACTTTGATCTGGGCTTTCCTGACTACGGCCAAGGTCAGGTTTCCGAGTGCCGGAAAATCACCCTCTACTTATCAGGACACTCACAGGCGGTTTGTAAACCAGAAAAATAAAAAAAGTTGAGGGACTCTGTCATAAGACAGAGCCCCTCAGCTGTTCGTGGAGCTTTTTCAGCCGCTTCGATACCGCCGCCTTGGACACGCCGTAGATCGTCCCGATCTCCTCCATGGTCAATCCCTGGCCATATCGGAGCTCGACCAGATCCCGGCCCTGGTCGCCAAGGCCATCGACGGCTTTCCGCAGACATTCCAGCTGGAGGTTCCGGAGTACAGTATCCTCCACGGGACGCCTGACACAGTCTGAACAAAACAGCACCGTTTCAAACTCACTTTTACTCAGGTGCCTTTGGTCCTGCTTATCCTGCGCCTGTTCCCGCTTCCGATCCTGCTCCAGGAAGTCTGCGACCTCCCTTGGCACTGATACTTGCTGGCCACTATAGGTAATCACGACAGAGTCGTTCATTTGCATCCTTTCCGCTTTCCACGGAAAGGCGCACACCCGCGCTGCCGGCACAGCGCCAAATACTGAAGACCTTCATGGAAGGTTCCCTTCGTTTAGGGTGGTTGTGGTGCCCTACGAGGCCCATGAATGTCTGAGGTCCCACCGGGGTGTGGACCTCACCGGAAAGCTGCGAGTTTTGGCTTTCGCCTATGCTTAGTATAGAACAAATGTTCTTGCCTGTCAAGCGCAGGGGGACATTCAATAGACAATTGCTATCCTTTTCCCAGCCCAAAGAACTTCTCAAAGAATTTTTGCAACTTCTCAATCACCCCCTGCTTCTTTTTGGCTCTGGCGCCGCCTCCGCCGAACCGGGATACTGGCGGCATCAGCTTATCAATGTCCGTCCCGGTGGTCTTGATCTCACCGTCACGGAAGGCATTCTCCAGAAACTTTCGCGTTTCCGGATCCTTGAGTTTTTCTTCTTGAATGATTTGGACCAGTTCTTTCTCCCGCTCTGCTGCCACAAAGCCTTGCCACTCCGCCATCACATCATCCACGTCGTTGATACCGGCGATAAACGTCTCAATGAGCTGCTTCTTGCTCCGCAGTTCGGGGCTGGCATCCACCGCCTTCTGGATGGTAACAAGGATCTCCTTGTCATCACAGTGGGAATCGTGGTACTTCTTCACCAGCATCAGGATATAATCAATGTTGATCTCGATCTGGCGGATCAGCTCGATCTCAAAGACGATATCATCGGTAATGTCCTCTTTCTCGCCTTTTGCACGGCTTACCCACTCGTCCCGCAGATCCTGATAGCGGCCCAGATAGTCCTGCAGATCCCGCTCGGAGATCATTTCCCTGCCTTTGAAGTCGTCAAAGGACAGCAGAAGGTTCCGCATCCGAAGGATGGCCCCAAAGAGGGCAATGAAATCCTTCTGATTCTGTTCCCCCTCGATCCTGGGCTCGGACAGTGGGAACTTTTCTGTCAGTTCGTTGATCATGTCCACATAGCCCGGCTTGTCCTTCCCGTCCTGAGTGGTGTAGCCGTAGTAGTAATCATCGAACTTGTGCAGCAGGACGATGCCGCCGGCCTCCCGATCGCCAAACAGTGCAATAGCAGAATCCACCCGCTTTTGCAGATTGCGGAAGCAGACGATGTTGCCGAAGGTCTTGATGGAATTCAGGATACGGTTGGTGCGGCTGAAAGCCTGGATGAGACCGTGCATCTTCAGGTTCTTGTCCACCCAGAGGGTGTTCAGAGTGGTGGCATCGAACCCGGTGAGGAACATATTCACCACGATCAGCAGATCCAGCTCCTTGTTCTTCATCCGCAGGGAGACGTCCTTGTAGTAGTTTTGGAACTTATCGCTGTCGGTGGAGTAGTTGGTGTGGAACGTCTCGTTGTAGTCCCGGATAGCGGCCTCCAGAAAGTCCCGGCTGTTCTGATCCAGGGCGCTGGTGTCCTCGCTGTTCTCCTCGTCCAGGATGCCGTCCGCTTCCTCCTCGTTGGCCCCGTAGCTGTAGATCGTCGCCACCCGCAGCCGCTTTGCCGGGTCGGCGGCCATCTGCTTTTTGAACTCCTGATAGTAAAGCTTGGCCATGTCCACCGAGGCCACCGCGAAGATGGAGTTGAAGCCGCTGAGGCGCTGTTTCTGCTTGATCTCCTCTACCGCGCCGTTTTTGCCGGAGGCCACCTCCGCGATGTTGGTGAGGGTATTGAACAGATAGGTCTTGTCCCCTCTGTAGGTCTTCTGGTCGAAGTGTTCCAGGATGTACCGGGTCACCAGCTCGATGCGCTCTGGCGCCATGAAAGCCTTTTCCCGGTCGATGTCCCAGACCGCCTTGTCGTCAATGTCCGGCTCGGCGTCCATGGTCTGGATGTAGTCCACCCGGAAGGGCAGCACATTTTTGTCATTGATGGCGTCCACGATGGTGTACGTGTGGAGCTGGTCGCCGAAGGTCTGGGCGGTGGTGAAGAACTGCGCCCCGCCGGCGCCCCTGGCGTTGGCCGCAAAAATGGGGGTGCCGGTGAAGCCAAACAGATGGTATTTCTTGAAATTCTTCACGATGGCCGTGTGCATATCTCCGAATTGACTGCGGTGGCACTCGTCGAAGATGATGACCACATGCTTCTGATAGACCTCGTGGGCCGGGTATTTTTTGATGAAAGTGGACAGCTTCTGGATGGTGGTGATGATGATATGGGCGTTGTCGTCCTCCAACTGCTTTTTCAGGATGGCGGTGGAGGTGTTGCTGTTGGCGGCCCCCTTTTCAAAGCGGTCATACTCCTTCATGGTCTGGTAGTCCAGATCCTTCCGATCCACCACGAACAGCACTTTGTCGATATAGTCCAGTTGGGAGGCCAGCCGGGCCGTCTTGAAGGAGGTCAGCGTCTTGCCACTGCCAGTGGTGTGCCAGATGTAGCCACCGCCCTGGATGGTCCCGTACTTCTTGTAGTTGTTGGCGATCTCGATGCGGTTCAGGATCCGCTCGGTGGCGGTGATCTGATAAGGCCGCATGACCATCAGCATATTTTCAGAGGTAAAAATACAGTACCGGGTCAGCACATTCAGGAGGGTGTGCCTGGCGAAGAAGGTGCGGGTGAAGTCGATGAGGTCGGGGATCACCTTGTTATTGGCGTCCGCCCAGAAGGAGGTGAACTCAAAGCTGTTGCTGGTCTTCTGCTTTTTGGTTTTGCCGGAGGACGCCTCCCGGATGGCGTTGAACCGGGTGGAGTTGGAGTAGTACTTGGTGTTGGTGCCGTTGGAGATGACAAAGATCTGTACATACTCGAACAGGCCGCACCCCGCCCAGAAGGAGTCCCGCTGGTAGCGGTTGATCTGGTTGAAAGCCTCCCGGATGGCCACGCCCCGGCGCTTGAGCTCGATATGTACCAGGGGCAGGCCGTTGACCAGCACCGTCACATCGTAGCGGTTGTCGTGCTTGGCCCCCTGCTCCTGGCTCACCTCATACTGGTTGATGACCTGGAGGCGGTTGTTGTGGATGTTCTTCTTGTCGATGAGGGAAATATTCTTGGAGGTGCCGTCGTCCCGGCGGAGCACCTGCACGAAGTCCTCCTGGATCTTCCGGGTCTTCTCCACGATGTGTTCGTTGGGGTTGGCAATGGCGTTCTGGAAGAACTGCTCCCACTCGCTGTCGGTAAACTGGTAATCGTTCAGGGCCTCCAGCTGGCGGCGGAGGTTAGCGATCAGGTCGGCCTCCTGGTGGATTGGCAGATACGCATAGCCCTGCTGGGTGAGCAGCTGGATGAACTCCCGCTCCAGCGCCGCCTCGCTCTGGTAGCTGTCGGAGCGTTTTTTCACCGGCTCATAGGAGGTGACCACGGTGTTTTCGGTTGTGGCGGCGACGATATTGAAAGAAGTCATTTTAACACATCTCCAAAGAGCATATCTTCCGAAAAGTCCTTCAGTTTCATAAAAAGCGGGCTTTTTTCTATGGGAACCGCATCAAGAAAAAGCAGAGAGCCATCCTTCCAAGTGGTTAGAATGAATCGATGCGAATAGAGAAAACAAACATAAGTGTCCCTGGTTGGGCGAAGTTGGGCACGGTATGTCAGCACCTGGCGGAAATCCGCTTCCACGGCCTGTATGGCAATATTCTGCCCCTGCAAAATATTATCGTTTTCATCGGAATAGATATTGTAAGGGAAGAATAGAAACAGGTTTTTATCGGTTTCCAGAGTCTTCATCAACTGAACAATGTCACGCTCCACTTGATCATCGCAAAACTCCTGCCCCCGAATGTGCAGCAGATCATCCAGAGACAGCGGACGCAACGCGGCAAAAATCCTTGTAGACTGGATCGGGTGATAATTTTTACAGTGGTCATTAACTCGGGAGCCGCAGTAACAGGTTACACCGGCCTCATAAAAGATTTGAGGAGAAAAAATACTTTTCGCCTGCAATTTAGATCCGCTGGCAATCAATTTGAAATCCAGTTGATAATGCGGAGAAATACAGTCACATTCCCCATGGGCCTCGCTGGAAGGGCTGACATAGACCTCGCCCCTGGATCTTTCTAAAAAGAAAGGTGTCGCATTGACGATTTCCAGCAGATAGTCGCTGTAGCGATAGGGATCAATTCCGTGAATAAAGTTATCTATAATCATGCCGGCTGGCAGACTGCCGATTTTCATATTTTCATATTGCATCGTCATGTCTTCACCTTAAAACTCAACAGTTTGTCCCGGTAGTATTCATACTGCTTTTTCCGGGCCGCGATTTCGGCGGGAAGGCCGCTGGTCAGATCGTTGCAGAGGGCGTCAAAGCGGTCGAGGATGGAGACAATACGGTGTTGTTCATCCGGTGAAGGCAGGGGAATCGGTATCTTATTTAAGTTTTTCTGGTTCAATTTTGGCTGTGCCCCTCCAGTGATATATGACGACAAGTCAATAGAATTCAAATAAATTTCGACATATCTTCGTGTATCGTATGTATCAAAATGAAGGACATGAGCGTGATTGTTTACCCAGTTTTTTCCCGCAATCGAAAAGGCAATCGGCGTACTTCTTGCTAAAAGATTGGCTCCGTCTTCCGAAATCAGCAGATAATCTCCATCAAAAATATAATCATCAACATAATCGACGATTCCGGATGCTCCATAGTAGGGATATTTTCCGGCGATTCGATTTCCGCTTGTCACTGGTCTCCTTTGATTATCGCAGTTATCTGAAATTTCATTTAGATAATGAACGCTTGCATCTTTAGCGGTTCTAAATAACTCGTCCCGATAATACGCATACTGCTTCTTCCTCGCCGTGAGTTCCGCCGTGAGTTCCGCCGTGAGTTCCGTAAAGGAATCCAGGATGCGGACGATCTCCTGCTGGACAGGGAGCGGGGGGAGGGGGATGGAGTATCGCAACACTGCACTTTTATCCCCTCGCGGCATTTTTGCACCTTTTACATTCTGCATATCATAGTTGAAGAAAGAATCAGACGAAAGAATGTAGTATAGAAATTGCGGCCGCAGAATATTTTTGTTCTTTATCTGTATGACCAAAACATCCCCATTTGTGCCGCCATCATGTGTGGCAAGCCAAATCTTTTTCAAATAAGGCCGGATATTGCCAATCAGGATATCATCTTTCCTGAAATGAATCCAACGCCCGTCGCTTGGCACATAACTGGCAACTGTTTTCCCTTGCTTATCTGGCAACAAATTTTCAACGCCAACATAATTGTCCGCATTTACTTCTGCCGCATCAATCCGCTCCGTGGCATAGGAACATACATCGCCTAAGTATTTATACTCCACCCCATCCGGGCAAAGCTGCTGGATCAGTTCTTCCAATCTACTCATGTAAGAGCCTCCTGCTCGCTTCCATCTATCGTCATATCGATGGCCAGATTGATATGATGTTCTTTCCATCGCCCCGGTTCAAATTGAATATCGCAAGGCACTTGTTCCAGTAAAACGGGTATAAGTTCTAATTCGATCACTTCACAATTTTGACCATCCGTAAAAATCACATAGGAAAGCATGTCTTGGTACGCTGCCGTATACCGCAGCATTGGGGCATCTTGATGCAAATGATAAAAGCCTGTGAACCTGCCGTACTGCATTGTCTTAAAAAGCGGCCCCTGATACTCCACCAGGAAAATACCGACATCACGGCAACCGATATACTTTTGAAGTGAATTAATATGATGCTGCCAGTTTTTTCGAAACGATGCTTCATACATCTCATAACTGTATGGCGGCGCTTCCATTTCACAAATTTCACGAGTCAGGCTATTTGCGGGCGGGGCATCGTTCAACTCGCGGCCCATTCTTTGGAATCGCTGTTCCGCCTCCTTACAAAACTGTGCTTGCCTCTGTCTATGTTCCGCGCCTTTCCTTGTTTCTCTCGACGCGTTGATTTGAAAGTGCTCAATAAAGCCGTTTTCAAACAAAAAGTCCGGAAAGTTGCTCTGTGCGGGATTGGGCCTTGCACTTTTCAAAATACGAATAATCTTTTGCGGGTCACTGCAAAAGTAATGCACCGAATTTCTGCCCAAATTTTGCTTTACCCTTGTGAGGCAGTTGATTTCCTGCTCACCTCTCATGCTTTGATCTCTCCAATGATCTTGTCGATTTCCTCCCGCAGCACCTGCTCCCGGGCCACGATCCTCTCGATCTCGGCGTTCAGCGCGGTGATATCGATGACCTCCCGGGTGTCCTCCTGCTCCACATAGGTGGAGACGGACAGGTTGTACTCCTGCTCCCGGATCTCCTCATAGGCGGCCAGGTGGGAGAAGTGGGCGACCTCGGCGCGGACGGCGAAAGTGTCCACGATGCGCTTGATGTTCTCCGGTGTCAGCCTATTGTTGTTGGTCACCTTGACGCACTCGCCGGAGGCATCGATAAACAGGGTCTTGCTGTCCGCCTTGTTCTTTTTCAGCACCATGATGCAGGTGGCGATGCTGGTGCCGAAGAACAGGTTGCTGGGCAGTTGGATCACGCAGTCGATGAAGTTGTTGTCGATCAGGTACTGGCGGATCTTCTTCTCCGTACCGCCCCGGTACAGGATGCCGGGGAAGCAGACGATGGCAGCAGTGCCGTTGGACGCCAGCCAGCTGAGGCTGTGCATGATAAAGGCCAGATCTGCCTTGCTCTTGGGGGCCAGCACCCCGGCGGGGGCAAAGCGGGGATCGTTGATCAGCAGGGGGTTGTCGTCCCCAGCCCACTTGATGGAGTAGGGGGGATTGGAGACGATCAGCTCAAAGGGCTCATCGTCCCAGTGTTGGGGATTGGTCAGAGTGTCCTCGCAGGCGATGTCGAACTTGTCAAAGCCGATGTCGTGGAGGAACATGTTGATGCGGCACAGGTTGTAGGTGGTGATATTGATCTCCTGGCCGTAGAAGCCACTGCGGACGGCATCGCGGCCCAGCACCTTCACCGCCTTCAGCAGCAGAGAGCCGGAGCCGCAGGCGGGGTCGTAGACCTTGTTGACCTCGGTCTTGCCCACGGTGCCCAGGCGGGTCAGCAGCTCGGACACGTCCGCCGGTGTGAAGAACTCGCCGCCGGATTTTCCGGCGTTGCTGGCGTACATGGTCATCAGGTACTCATAGGCGTCGCCAAAGGCATCGATCTGGTGGTCCTTCACGTCGCCCAGCTTCATATCGGCCACACCGTTGAGGAGCTTCACCAACTTCTCGTTCCGCTTGGCCACGGTAGCACCCAGCTTGTTGCTGTTCACGTCATAGTCGTCAAACAGCCCGGCAAAGCTGCCCTCGGACTCGCTGCCCTGGGCGGAGCCTTCAATGTGACGGAAAACCGTTTCCAGCGTCTCGTTCAGGTTCTCGTCCCCGGCCGCTCTGGCGCGGACGTTGCAGAACAGCTCACTGGGCAGGATGAAGAAGCCCTTTTCCTGCACCAGCCCCTCCCGGGCCTCCTCGGCCTCCTCGTCGGACAGCTTGGCGTAGTCAAAATCGGC
>ULTP01043834.1_pt1 | contig 18054 bp, 17 predicted proteins | sample 1957721 | NCBI WGS metagenome assembly ULTP01 (sample SAMEA4835737, study PRJEB28245) | human gut metagenome | biome: gut microbiome; material: fecal sample | place: Denmark | collected 2008 | reverse complement strand
CATTATAAAGTTTTATTCTTTTTACGACAGTCCCTAAATAAAAAAAAGGTCACCACGAAACCGTGGTGACCACCCCCTGAATACAAGAAGGGAAACTTTTCATAAGCTCCCCTTCCTTGTGACGCCGACAGGACTCAAACCTGTAACCTTCTGATCCGTAGTCAGATGCTCTATTCAATTAAGCTACGGCGCCTTTCCTTTATTGCGAGTGCAAATGTAGCTTGATTTATAGATAGTTACAGAATTAAGTTCGGTCGCCAGTCGCCCGTTTTCCGTGCGGCTGTTTCGATCGGTTTACACGTTGGTTTACACAATCGAGCAAATCCAATGCTGGTTAAACAATAAGTGAATTGAGGAGATATGACATTAAAGAAAGGACAAACTTTCGCAAAGGGGTATATTTGAGCCCCTTTGCAAAGTCTGTCCTCGGAAAAGATTGATTGCTTTTGTTGTCGGATTAATTTGTTTCAGGACCGTCCCAACTGGCTGCTGCCTTCCATCTCCTTAGAAATTCCCTCGCATCCTTATATCGGTTGAAGTCATTCTTAGGTAATTGTTCAAACACCGCTGCCGACTTTTGCATCATCTTGATAGCATTTTCTAAATCGCCAGACTGCTCGTATATGTGTGCTTTCTCGAAATAGACCATCGCTTTCATGGGGCAGATCTTTCCATATTTCTGTTCTGCGTATTCCAGCATATTGTCATATAGCTGCTGTGCGTTGTCAGTTTGTCCAGCCTGCAAATATTCGGAAATCAGGCCAAACATCATTTCCTCTTTCATTGCTGGATTGGAATATTTCCGAGCGACGGAATCGGCTTTGGCCTTTTGCACAAAGACATTCAGCACGCTGTCACCGCCTACTGTTCCTACATTGAAATTCTGTACGACATCGTTCAGCATTTCATCATAGGTTTGTTGTGAACGAGAGGTGCCACATGCAACAAACAGCAAGGCGAATAGGATTATCAAGTTGTTTTTCATTATCTTATCTATCGTGTGGGGTATCGGACCAACATTTTCAAAGGGCCTATATGAAACCTCTCTGAACAAGTGGTCCCTATTTACTAATTCTTTACCATAATTTATTCTCGGGATGCTCCTTTATTATGGACAAAATCCCCTCTTTCGTAAGTTCAACCTCTTCTTCGCTTATATCTACGGCTCTCACTTGATAATCTACAACGGTATTTTCTTCAGTTACGCAACTATAAATCCAAGCATTAAAAATTTTGTTCGGAGCATCCAAAAAAACGAAATAAATAAACATGCCACCACCAATGAATGGCTCAGCGTTAAATATTGCAAATTTCCCCTTTAACGCAAATCTATAGGGCTCTAAAACTTCATCTTTAATTTCTCCTTTGTAACACGCATCAATGTATGTGCGTAAAGTACGAAAATAATCATTGTCGAACCACTCTTTTTCTGTCCAGTTCCCGAAGCGGACATCGTTCAATGATTTCATTTCGGAAGACCCGCTTGTGGAATCCTGTAAAATCACCTGATTACTCTCTTGTGTATTAGGTTCTTCAATGGATTCAGTTGCTACTTCTGTTGGTTGTGTAGCTATCTTTTGTTTGGAAGACTGGCTACCACATCCTGCAACCAACAAAGTGAATAAAGGAATTAGGTATTTCATCATCGCATTATCTATTCGTTTTAATTTCCTCCTGCTAGTACAAAGATTATGAATGCAATTATTAAGATAATAATCACCCATTTTGTAGATGTCTTGCCATTCTGTTTCTGTGCTTCTTTCAATTGATATTGGATATTGTTTTTAAACTCAACCTCAAACTCTGCAAATGAGAGATTCGGTCTGTCGACTTTTGCATTCAGCCAGGCAGAATAGGCCTCGGTTGTTGCATTCGTATTACCCCGTTGTATTAACTCGTTAGCCTCTCTTTGCGTCTGTGTATGGCCAAGATACCGCCCGTACTTATCGTAGCATTCGTAAAACATTTATTATGTGTGGGTTAATCTTTTTCTATTTCTACTATAGTTTTGTAAATTTCAGAAAGAGCACTATCGTTCTTGTCTCTATCGCTGATTATTTTGGTAGTTCATCAGGCGACAATTCAAAGAAAAAATCAAATTGTTTTTGATAAGTTCCAAGGCTTGTATCAGTATAAGATACCGAATATCTATTATTTGCCCATTTGGAAACAATAATAGGAGCAGGCAGTTCATAACGAATATAGTCACGAGGTTTAGAAGACCACACTTCATAGAACTCTAACATTTTAGTATCATCACGGTGCCCCTTATTTTTTAAGTCCACAGAAATTACCAATTGAAATTTCTTTGTTGCTTGATATTTTAGCTCTCCATTTATAAAATCACGTTGCGTACCATAAGTGTGCACAGTCATTTCATAGGTATTGAAGATATAGTCATCATTATAATATAATGCTATTACCTTTCCAATATCTAATAAATCAGAATAACAAGGCATACCATTGACTGAGAGTAATGGACTATATTTAATCTTGAATTTTATGGGGGCAGAATGTATTAAAGGATAATTAGATAGGAATATTTCACCTCGCTTCTGTGAGATGTTAAATTTGGCAGACATAAAATAGTCTGAATTTAGGGGCATAAATCCAGATAAAGAGTCTATCCATTTTATTTTATTGTTATTGTACAACGTTAATAAATATGGAGATTCCCAAATTGTGCCTTTAGCGAGGGGCTGAGAACAATTAGTCGTTTTAGTAGCCCACCTTTTCACATCAGATTTTGATCTATAAATATATTTCCCGACGCAAATGCGTTTTAAACTGTCTTGTAGACTTGCGTCGTCACAAGTTACATTAGTAATCACATATTCACCTATAAGAGGATTATCAGGTCGGGTGATGCATCCTTCTGTTAAAGCCAGTATAAAAATGGTAATTAGTCGCTTCATCATTATTCTATTTTAGGGTTCATGCCATATTTATTTGCGTCTGGTTCACCATCTTGGCACATCCAAATCAACAAAATAATTCCACCAATTATAGGAATTAGCGCTATAAAATACCACCATCCGCTTTTACCTATATCATGCAATCTACGAACGGTTACCGCTAATGAAGGCAATAACATTCCCAAACACCATATCCAATATATAATTGTTACCGTAGCAAATGTCTTCTCATCATAGCTATAAGCAATTATATTTCCCATTGAAATATTGGCCAATCCCCAATAAGCTATAAGTGATAAAAACATTAGTAATCCCCAGTACCAATATTCTGCACGACATGCACGTCCCGTAAAATTGGCATATTTACTCAAGCAAATCGCAATAGCCTCTTTAAATGTATGGACATTTTTATTGTTACCTGCCTGTTTTTGTCTTTTTATTGGAGCTTGAAACGATTTCAATGCACATCCGCATTTGATACAAATTACAGCTTTAGGGTCAGGTTGTGCCCCACATGTAGGGCAATATTTATCTCCATCTCCGACAAGGACACCGCATTTCATACAAACAACGGCATTATCAGAAATCTCTGCACCGCAATTTTTACAAAACATAATTTTAGAATTTATATGTTATACCAATCATTTCCACCTTTAATAATCAGATATTGATTCTTGTTGTTTATACATGCTTGTACATCTTTCTTTGTTACAAGAGTGCCAGTTGCTTTATGATATTCCCATACGGTATATTCTGAATTATTCAGGGCATCAGCAATCTCTTGCGCTGACATTGGCCCATAATGTTCCAGTAGGAGATAAATTGCATGGCGTAGTTTGGCTGTTTGGGGCATACACAACACTTGTCGTTCAGCCCTAAACGACAGGTAAATAAAAAGAAAGCGCAGGGCTGGAGCTTTATTTTGTGCGACAGGTCGTAGGAAACCCAATAGATAAAATAAGCAACAACCCCGCGCCGTATCCGTGAAGGATATGACGGGAGAGTCATGCCACCTATTCTCTCTATTGTGCTATGAATTTCCTACGTTCGTCGCACGAGAATAAAGTTACACTTCCGTAATTCAATATGTCTCCTACAAAAGTAGGAAACTTATCTTGGAAATGCAACGGCATCGACCCTCATTTTTTCGGGGTTGTTGCAGATACAAATTTCGTCAAAACAAAGTTTTCCGACAACAGCAATTTGACTGGAATGAGAACTTTATTCTTCTGAATTGGGCAGATTTGCACGAATCTCAACTTTACGCCTGCATAAACTCTGAAATTCTGCTTTTCGGAACTCTCAAAACCACGGATTTCGACTTTATGTCAGCATAAATTCCAGAACCGTATATTGCAGATTTTGCAGCAAATCGTAATATGTAGATTGTGAATGATATAGTATTCTTACTATGTATTAGTACGCTTTGTTTTGGAGGATAAAAAAATACCCCTGCCGTCATAAGGCGGCAAGGGTATTCGTCTCTGTAAAGCGTTACTCCACAAACCAACTGTATTCGGTATCTCCTTCCAAGGCCCGACCGATTCCTGCAATCAACTGCGTTGCATTCAGCGACCTGTCAAGGAAGGTGTCGATGTAGCTGGACTTGTTGGCTCCCGTAAAGAGGTTGTAGACCTTCCACAAGTCAATCTCGGGATTCGTCCCTCGGGAAAAGTGCTCGTCCGTGTAGTATGCCTTTGCCACGGCATTGATGTGGCAGTCGGTAAACTCCATGGCTGGAAGCTGCCGTTTCTCGGCTGTGGGCAGGTATTGATACAAGCGTGCCTTGCCAATCAACTGGGCGAACTGGTGTTCACTGAGCGATTGCCGCTGTAAGGCTGCCATCTGCTTAATGTGCCGTTCTGCATCGTATTGCTGGAACAACTGCAACGAAGCCTCAAACAAGTCCTGCATACTCATTACCCGCAACTCCCGCTTGAATCCATCGGTTGATACACACAGGTTGCAGCAGACAAGGTTCTTGAATCCGATGAAGACCTTGAACTTTTCGACCGTCTTTTTCGAATAGAGATTTTCGTGGTTATAGGCCCTTACTCCTCCGATCGAAAGATTCAACCGATTACCTGCCACCTCCTCGTAAATCGAGGGAATCTCGAAACAGAAGGCCATGCGCTCGTAATAGATGGTCTTGTCCGTCTCCAGGAGCTGGTTCACGGGCTTGTGAATAGCCTCGGGAATCCGTCCCTTGATGATATGCGAAACGACAATATCGGGCGTGTCGATGGACTCTTGGGGAAACATACGGTGAGCAGCACCCAATACCGTTTCAATAAAACTCTGGTGGGAGATCGTCACCTCGTTGTCCTTGCTGAATACGGGAACGACACAATCGTTCTTCAGATGGGCCAGAGCGACAGGCTTGGTGTTGGCCTCGATAAAGTGACGGGTACGCGGTGCGGTCCCCAACGATACAATCGGAGTTACGGGACGCTCCTCTACGATGGTTGCCTCCTCCACCACGGGAAGATTCAACCCTGCGGCAAATTCGGGTTCAGGCTGAGAGGCTGGAAGCATGGCTGTGGAGGTTTTGCGTGGAAGGATTCGATTGCGTGGTCTGCGTCATGTTGCACCATTTGAGGATGGCTTGCCCCACGGCAGGAGTTATCGTGAACTCGGGACGCCCTGTAAAGAGCCCCGTTCGGTCTTTGGAGGTGGTGGCCTTGTGGTTCATGGCGATGTCCAGCACGGCGGTGAACTCATAGTCCACGTTATCACGCTGTACGGCCTTCAAGCCCACCTTCTCGGGCACCATCTTGCCGTTCTTGTCCGAGAGGACATAATCCTGCTTGGAGCGCATGGTGCAGATGATGTGACACGAGGAGTTGAGAATGCGTTGGATGAAGGCATTCTGACGGGGTGTGACCTTGGCCCAGTTGGCAAAGGAGTTTCCTTGCAGGTTGGCGTGGAAATCGAGCAGGTAATCCCAGCAATGGGAAATGCTGTCGATAACGATCACCTCGGCACCTGCCTGTTCACAGATGCCGATGGCCTCGATGTAGGTCTCGGGAGAGTAGTCGGGCAGGGTGAGGACCTGATAATTGCCCAGATGGGCATAGAGATCGGCCGAGCCGTTCTCGGAATCGATGACGGCCACACGGGACCAGTCGGAGGTCATGCCGTAAGCGATGAGGAGCGAGGAGTAGGTTTTTCCCGACCCCGAGGCTCCTGCCAGTGCCAGCCTCATTTTGGCTGCACGGCGCATGGATGGACGTAATTGCATAAAGCGACAAATTAGATGATGAATAAATAAATACACTCATCATCTGTCTGTTGCTTTTGTTGTTTTCTGGAAAAATTTCCGATAATCAGCCACAAAAATCCCTCCCCGAGATTCGTTTTTCAATCCGAACATGGGGGAGGGTGTTTTACGGGGTGTTGGGCCGTAGCTAATGTATAAAGAACAATCTTGTATATCTTTATTCAGCATCCAGCCAATAAGGAACTGTTTAATTTGTTCAACTCTCTTTGTTTTCTCTTTACCCGAAACTTTATGGAATTGTCCTGAGCTTGAGAATCGTTCCTCGAATTTCAAGAAGTCCTCATATTCGATATTATCTCTAAATCCAGGATTTAACCATTGAATATATATGTAATATCCGTTTCTCTTAAAGAATTCTATCGTATCCAAGCCCTTTTCCTTGTATTGGACTGCGCATAAGACAATTCGCGGAAGGCCTACTTTGTCGAAAAACTTATCGGCCTCTTCTTTTCGTTCTTCAAATGAAGAATTACGGACAAATACCTCCTTATCGATAACCTCTCCCATTTCCTCAAAAGAGGAGTTTTTAACGAATAATGTTAAATTCTTACCATCAATCTGAAGCTGTTTCCATCCTGTTTTGATTGTTCTTCCAAACAATTCATAGAATGTATTGGATTTCCCCGAATTTCTGTTGCCTAAAATAATGATGGCGAGTTTTTGATTATCCATAGCTTTAAGATTCTCGTAGTACTCTTTACAAAGATATAATAAATAGCCCGAATAACGATTGGTGTATCTATCTATTTTTATGTATAATTAAAACTTAAATCCTCCCAACACCTCTTGGCTCTGTTTGTTCTTCTCCACCACCTCCCGATACTGTTCCTGCATATCGAGCACCTTTATAAAGTAGGGGATGGAAACCTTCTCGGGTAGTTGCGTGCAACGCTTGTTGAGCTGATAGGTCAGACTTATTGGCTCCGTACTTGAAATACCTGCAGCATTGTACTTGGTAAGCAATACCGATAATGCCACCTTGTTCCGTCTGGGTGCTGCCACTCCTTTGGCTTTACAGAAATCGCACAGCTCCTTATAAATGGCAGCCTCTGTCTGCTTAATGGCTGGCTGGATAAAGCAATCCGTCGTCAACTCATAGCCCTTTGCTTGTGGCTTTATAAGTCCAGCTTGTCGGCATTCTTCCAATAAAGCCGAAACGGTGTTGCGAGACAGGCCGAGTGCCTGGGCAATCTGGCTATTGCTTCATTGGATGGTATTCGTGTTGTTCAGGCAGATGGCCTTTAATAAGAGCAGAAATCCCGCCATCTTGGCGGAATAGTTCCTTGTAAAGAAGCCATTGTTCAGCAAGAAAAAATCCTTCTCGACTGGCTTTATCTGGTAACTGTTCCGCTTGATAAATCCACGGACAGCATCTTCCTTAATGGCAGTCTGCACGGTAAGACAACCTGCCTCTTTGAGCCGTTTGACAACACGGCGGATGGTCCGTTCATCCAGTCCTGTAAGAAGGGCCTGTTTCTCTTCGGTAATGTGAGAAATATTTGTCTTGTGGTCGGAGCAGCATTTGATGGTGGCTCATACATAAACATCGATGGGCTTACTGTTGCCCGTCTGAAACGTGACAATCGATTTGGGTATAGCGGTATAATTCATCGTTAGCAATGGAATTTTGAGGGTTAGTAAATAGAATCTCTTTTAAATGCAGCAGCTTTCGAAAACGGGCTACGCCATAGTGTTCTTTTGCCTGCTTGCGGTTCTCGAATCACTTGCGGTCTTTGACGTGGTAGTACATGGTCGGAACGACTTTATTAGGTAATGTATAAGTAGGTAGTGTATATATAGGACACTTTTGAGCAGTTATCATAGGACAGTTTTGAGCAACTGCCAGCCTACTATCTGAACGGATTGAATCTGGAATCTCGGGGACGAACGGAATGCCTCCCCGTCTTGGAATTGGTTGAACAAAGATAGTGAAAGTTCAATAATTATACAAATATTTAACAAATTATTTTCCGTTGCTTGTCTCTCGGTCGTTTTGTATCTTTGAAGAACTGAAAAAATATTGAAATTATGAGTCATACTATTGTTCAACACTGGTGGCGGGATGAAGCAATGGAATATGTGGTACAGTTAGCTGTGAATATTAACATTACAGTTAATGAGGATGATACAATTGCGCATAGTCAATGGGATCAGATTTTTTATGATCGAAAAATTGCAGGATTGATTAATCCGCCTTTTACATATGAGGATTTTAAGAACAATAAAGACATTATTGCCACTTTAAATGGGTACAACCTAGATATTGATAAATTCTGGTATGTATTGCTGTTTGTGTATGATATAGTACAGGATTACACCATAAATACTGCTGATACCAGCAAATCAGATTATGATGTGTTGGTTGAAATCAACAATTATTTGGAGAACCATCCACATGCGGTTCTTTACTTGTCAGATGACAAAGAATTACGTAAAAACGAGCGTTTTGAAACTTGTAGTCCTTTGATATTACTAGAATTACGCCGATTTGTAAAGGCGGAACTCTCCAAATATAAAGAACCACCGACAGTTATCAAAACACATACGATGGATCCTTTATATAGGAATTATACCGAATCACATACTCCATCGCAACAAATGGTTTTGATGTATAGACTATTCAACGTCTTGTTCAAAGTTCTTGATATGCCTGATTTGAGAGCTAAAAAAAGAGATACTGTCTCATATAGTAAATTATTGCTTATATCACGTATTATCTATTTTTGTAGATTAACAGTAAAAGAGTCTTTTTTAACTGATAGTTCCTCGTTAAAAGGCATACTAAAGCAGTATGGTTCGACTGATTTCAACAATCGTTCCACCAAAGTATATAGAGCCCTATTATTATGTCCCAATCCAGAAAAAGACGGTGAGTTATTCAACCTGCTTTTTACTCCCTAAAAACTGAAAATTTAGCTCTCACCTTTGCAGTGTCGGATGGATGGTCCAGACGACCTGCAAACCCTCGGGCAAGGCAAGCAGCATAACCAATGCCCCTCCGTAGCAAGGAGTAAGAAGAGATATGAAGAAGTTGATTGTTTCCGTGGACAACCAGAATCGCCAGTTCGCATTTGTAAAGGGTAACCGCCCGACCAATGCCAAGACCGTGAAGGCCAAGGAGAAATCGATGCAGGAGCATGGCCAGTTGTCGCCCATCACCGTCGTGAAGGGTGAGGATGTCTACCTGATGAACGGTCATCTGGTCGACCTGCAGGGACACGACATTCCCGACGAGCAGACAGAACGGTACTATGCCGTGGTGGATGGACAGCACCGAGTGGTCGCATGGATGACCTTGGGCAAGAACTTGGATGACCTCGTGATTTGTGAGGCGCTGAATGCCGAGATGGAGATTGCGGCCCTGATTGCCGAGATGAATATCTGTACGACCTCGTGGAAGGGTACCGATTATATGGCAGCTCCAGCAATGGCCCTGGCTGCAAAGAATGAGGTCTTCGATTTTGCCGTGGAGCTGCAGGGCAAGGGCTTCCCGCTGGCGACCATCACTCTCTGGTGTACGGGCGCCAACTCCCTCAAACCGAAAGACCTTGTAGCCAGTGTCAAGAGCAAAGTACTGCCGCGGGCATTTGAAAATGCTGGCTGGTTCTATCGAAGTGTCAAGTGGTATGAGGCCGCCTCAGAACGGATTCCGAATGCGTTCCTGGCGAAAAAATATCTGATTACCTTCCTGATTAAGAAGTTTAACCATGCGGAGAACCCCATGCTGTTCAGCAGCCAGATGGAAGAGAAGTTGAGAAGCCTGACGGAGGAGCAGGTGAAAGAAATCATGAACCCCAAGACGGAAGAGGATGTTTCGCGGGAACAAGCGACCTATGACATGTTGGAAAAGTACCTCGGGTAATGAAGACACCACATATCTTTAGAAGAAAGGAGGTCGGTTACCAACAGGGCCGCCGACCTCCCGATTCTTACAGCAGATGCTGCATGGCTTCGTCGATTTGCGAGTTCTCGAATGAATCGAGGTAGATTTGCGTGATTTTTTCCGAACTGTGCCCCAGCGATTCCGAAATGATGGAGGTCGAAACTCCCGACCTTTTCAACACGGTGGCAAAGCTGTGGCGGGCAACATAGGTCGTCAGCGGGATGGGCAGGTGCAGGTGTTCACCGATGAGTTTCAAATAACGGTTGATCCGCTTGTTCGTTCGTTGCACCCGTCCGTATTGTTGCTGGGCCGTGACGTGGACGGTTCGTTTCAGTACGGGAAAGAGGTAATCCTGCGGATGAGCGTTCGGCTGACGGTACTTGTCGAGAATGGCAAGGGCTTCGGACTGGAGCTGGAACGAGAGGAGTTTACCCGTTTTCTGTCGGTTGAAAATCAGTCGCCCGTCTACGATGTCAGCGTAACGGATGTGCAGCATATCGGTCAGATTGATGCCACACGACAGATAGCTGAACAGAAACAGGTCTTTTGCCAGTTGCAGGAACGGTTTGGGGTACTTGGTCAGTGTTCGCACTTTGCAATCCATGATCCGCCGAATATCCTCCTTGGTGAGCGACCGTTTGGCTGTGGCCTCCTTGAATCGGCTTACCTTGAACGTGTCGAAAGGGTAGTCCGTCTTTTTGATGAGACCGTCGGTGATAGCACAGTTGTAGAGAACGCGCAACGAACGGAAGCGGATGCCGATGGAGTTGTCCGAATAGTGACGCTCCACCCGTAGCCATTGTTCGTTGCGTTTCAACCATTCGGTGTCGATGTCGAGAAAGTAGAAGTCCAGCGAATGACAGAATCGGGTCAGTGAGGTGCGGAGTTCCTGAAAGGTCTTGGCGTTTCCGACACGGTTCACAGCCAGCAGACGGTCGATGTAGTTGTTCAGATAATCGCCGACCGTTTGGCGCACGACCTTGCGGGATGCCTTTTCGACCAGCGTGCTCAATGTGTACTCCTTGTCGCTTGTCTTGAAGTCCATGACCTGATGCTGGAGTTCCTGTGTTTTTTGCTGGATAAGGGCTTCAATTCGCTCTCGGTCGGGGCAGTTGCGGCGTGGTTTACACTTTTTTGCATCCTATTGCTCTTGCGGAAGGGAGATATGCAGGCTGATGTACTTCCGCTTCCGATTCTTTGTCAATCGTAACAGGATGGGATGTTGGCCGTTAGATAAAGTTTTTGAGGTGTAGAGAACCGCTTCGATGGTGGTGTTCATCGGTTTTTTCGGTTTACACACTGGTTTACACAACTGGATAAAAATCCCCCGAAAAACCGTTCGAAACAGCACACAAAAAAACCACTCACATTGCTGTAAGTGGTTGATTTTGAGAGTGACGCCGACAGGACTCAAACCTGTAACCTTCTGATCCGTAGTCAGATGCTCTATTCAATTAAGCTACGGCGCCTTTCCTTTATTGCGAGTGCAAAGATAAGGCGGATTTTTATTCTGTGCAAATATTTGGTGAAAAAATATTGAAATTTTTGAATAAACCTTTTTCCCGGGCGTTTGTCCCGGCGAGGTGCTTCCGGCGCAATGTCTTGATTTACAATATTCAGCTGCCGGTTTCCGGTTGTATCGGGCCGGTTCCCGGTTTTTCGCCTTGCGGGCGGGTCGTTTGGCCTTTTCGCGGTTTTTTGCGAGTCCGGCCGTCTCGAAGCCGTCTTGAAGCAGCCTCGAAACCGCCTTGAGGTCGCCCCGATGCCTCTTTAGGCTCCCTTTTGCTGCGCCATATCGCCGCCTTGTGTGACCCGCCCTTCGACGACCTGGCCGCAAGGGGGCCCGCCGGCTCTGCGGAGCGGCCCGCGCTCTGTGGAGCGGCTCCGGCGCTTCGCCCGTTCCGCGAACTGCCTGTCCGGTTGCTGTAGGCGCTATAATAATAAAAGGAAGGCGGCACCCGTGTGGGGCCGCCTCCCGAAGCGATGTGCCGACGCGGGCGCTATCGGATGACCTCGGCCAGCTTCTCGGCCAGCGCCTCGCCCCGCAGGTCGCGGGCGACGATTGTCCCCTCGGGCGAGAGGAGGAAGTTGGTCGGAATCGTGCGGATGCCGTACTGCTCGGCCGCCGGGCTGCTCTTGTCACCCTCGACGGCAATCACATTGGTCCAGGGCATGTCGTGCGTCGAGACGTAGTGCTTCCAGCGTGCCTGGTCGTTGTCGAGCGAGACGCCGTAGATTTCGAATCCGCGGTCGTGGTAGGCGGCGTAGGCCTCCGACAGATGGGGAATCTCCGCAATGCAGGGCGGGCACCACGTGGCCCAGAAGTCGATGAGCACCCACTTGCCCGGACCCACGAGGCTCGACAGCGAGCTCTGCTCGCCGGCCGTGTTGCGGAGCGTGAGCTCCATGTAGGGCTTGCCGATTTCGGTATTCTCGGCCGCCTCGATGCCGCGGAGCGCCTCCTGCATCATGGGGTGCGCCTGCATCGCCTCCGAGAAGCGGGCCATGCGCTCGCGCCCCTCGGCCGTCGTCAGCTTCGGCAGTTCGGCGTTGGTGAAGAGGTAGACGCCCAGCAGGTTGTCGAGGTTGGCATCGACGCTCTGGCTGACCAGCCGGTCGAGCCGCTGCTGCAGCGCGGCCGTCTGCACCGAGTCGGGCTGGGGCCCCAGGGCGAAGAACTCCTGCTGGAGGGCGGCCATCTGCTCGTTGAAGCTGTTGAAGCGGTCGTTCGAGGGGGTTCCCTCGGCGCGGTAGCCGGCCTGCGAGCGGGTGACGGTGATGTCGCCCGGCTCGACGAAGAGCATGAGCATCGGCGCGCGGAACTTGTTGGTCAGCATCGCTATGGCGGGCTCGGCCGCGCGATGGCGGATGGTGAAGCTGCTGTCCTGCTCCACGAGGGCGTAGCCCAGCTCCGTGCGGTCGCGGTCGGCCGCCACGAGGAAGAGCGAATCCCCCGGCGTGAGCTCCAGCTTGCCCGTGAGCGTGCAGGTGGAGCCTCCGCAGCTGCTCAGCAGCACGGCGGCCAGGAGTGCAAAAAGGGTCTGTTTCATTGTGATATCATTTTTGTGTTCTCGGTTCTCTACTTTACCTTGCGCTCGGGATGTTCGCGCAGAAACTGCTCCCAGCTCTCGGAGCCCCGCCGCGAGGCGGCCTTCTTGCCGCCGCCGAGCCCCTTGACCCGCTCGTCACCCATGGCTGCCAGCAGCGGGCTGGCCGAGGCGAAGTAGTGGCACAGGGCGACGGCCATGCCGTCGGTGGCGTCGAGCCGGCTGGGGATGGTGTCGAGCCGGAGCGTGCGCTGCACGATGGCCGCGACCTGCTCCTTGGTGGCCGAGCCGAGCCCCGTGATGCTCTGCTTGATGCGCGAGGGGGCATACTCGAAGACCTGCAGCCCGCGGCTCAGCGCGGCGGCCATCGCCACCCCCTGGGCCCGTCCCAGCTTGAGCATCGACTGCACGTTCTCGCCGAAGAAGGGCGACTCGAGCGCCACCTCGCGCGGGGCGTACTCGTCGGCCAGCGCCCCCACGCGCTCGAAGATGTAGCGCAGCTTGACGTAGGGGTCCTCCATCCGGTGCAGGTCGATGGCGCCCAGCACCACCGAACGCAGCTGCCGCCCCTCGACCTCGAGGATGCCGTAGCCCGTGTAGTTGGTTCCCGGGTCGATGCCCATGATGCGGTATTTCCCGACCGGCGGCATCGTCATTCGCCCTTTGCCTCGGCCGGGGCTTCGGTGGCGGCTGCTGCCGGCCCGTCGAACAGCTCGGCCAGCTTCTCGGCCAGCGCCTCGCCGCGCAGGTTGGTGGCAAGGATGGTGCCCTTCTTGTCGAGCAGGAAGTTCGAGGGGATGCCCTGCACGGCGTAGTCGCGTGCGGCGGGGTTGTCGAAGCCGTTGAGGTCGCTCACGTGTACCCAGTTCATCCCGTTGTCGCGGATGGCGTCGAGCCACTTCTGCTCGTTGTTGTCGAACGAGACGCCGTAGATTTCGAATCCGCGGTCGTGGTAGGCGGCATAGGCCTGCTTCAGATAGGGCACCTCACCCATGCAGGGACCGCACCACGAGGCCCAGAAGTCGACCAGTACGTAGCTGACCTCGGGACGCTCGAGCACCGACGAGAGCGAGACGATTTCGCGCTCGGGGTTGCACTGGATGATGTTGATGTAGGGCTGTCCGGGGTCGGTCTTCGACTTCTTGAGCGCCAGCTCGTGCAGCTTGACGAGCATCTCGGCCTGCTGCAGCGGCTGGGGGAAGGCGGCGATTTTCTCGAGCAGCTCGGCCCCCGTCAGGTCGTACTGCATGTCGTTGAGCAGCACCGCGCCGAAGAGGTTGTCGCCGTTGGCGGCGAAGCACTCGCGGTTCAGGGCGTCGTACTCCTGCTCGATGGCTGCGCGGCGCTCTTCGGCCGTGGCGGGGTTGCGGTACTCGTCGAGCAGCGCGCGCTGGCGGCCCGTGTAGGTGGCGTAGCCGTCGTTGGCCGGGGTGCCCGTGAAGAAGGGCGCCTCGGGCGTGCCGCCCAGGCGGATGTCACCCGGCTCGATGAAGAGCGGTGCGAGGAAGGTGGCCTGCGCCAGGTCGCGGTTGTCGGTCAGATAGAGCGCCTGGGGCGTCGTGGCCTTGCCCTCGAAGCGGAAGGCCCCCTCCTTGACGGCCGTCGAGTCGACCACCGTCTCGCCGTTGCTCAGGTAGAGGTAGCCCTCGGCCCCCTCGATGTTGCCCTGGATGGTGTATTTGTCCGTGGAGCAGGCGCATGCAAGCAGTGCGGCTGCGAAGATGAGTGTTTTTTTCATGGCGTTTTTCGTGTTGTTTTTTCTTGGTTCGTGTTTGGGCGGAGCCGGGGTCAGTGCTGCCCCATGAGCTCCTCGAGCCGCCGCCCGAGCCGCTCGCCGCGCAGGTTCCTGTCGACGATTGTGCCGCTCTGCGTGTCGATGAGCAGGTTCGACGGAATGCTCCGGATGGCGTAGTCGTGCGCCGCCAAGTTGTCGAAGTGTTTCAGTTCGCTCACCTGGAGCCACCGCAGGTCATGCTGCCGGATGGCCCCGAGCCAGGCGTCGCGGTCGCGGTCGAACGAGACGGCGTAGATTTCGAGCCCCAGCGGGCGGTAGCGCTCGTAGGCCTGCTTCAGATAGGGGACCTCCTTCATGCAGGGACCGCACCACGAGGCCCAGAACTCGACCAGCACGTAGCGGTTCGAGGGCTTTTGGACCGTTTCCCGCAAGCTGAGCGGCGTGCCGTCGGGCGCCGGCTGCACGATTTCGGTGTAGGGCTCGCCCGGCTCGCTCTTCAGCGCCTGGAGCGCCCGCTGCTTCAGCTCGGCGAGCAGCCGGTGCTGCTGCATCCGGGCGGGGAAGCGGTCGATGCAGGCGAGCACTTCGCGCGGCGAGAGCTCCTCGGCGATGTTGTAGCTCAGGAGCGTAGCCCCCAGCAGGTTGTCGCGGTTGGCCTCCATGCAGTGCCGTTCGAGGGCCCGGTAGGCCGAATCCTGCCGTTCGAAGGCGAGGTGCGAGATGAGCGTCACGCTGTCGCGCAGACGGCCGAGCGCCTCGTTGGCCGGCGTCCCCGCGGGGCGGATGCCCATCGGTTCCGAGGCCCGGCCGCTCAGCTCAATCGAGCCCGGCTCGAGGAAGAGCCGCGTGGCGAACCGACCGTCGGCGGAGCGGAGCAGCGCCGGGGCCGCCTCGCTCAGCCGCCCCTCGAAGCGGAAGCGCCCCTTCGGGTCGACGCGGGCCGAATCGACCTCCGACGTGCAGAGGTTCGTCAGCAGAAGCACCCCTTCGGCCCCCTCCACCGAGCCGCTGAGCCGGTAGCGCTCTCCGTCGGCGCAGCCGCAGAGTGCCGCGGCCGCCAGCAGCAAGCAGAGCATGCGTTGCATGGCTACTCCTCCTTTCGGGTGAGCGCGGCGAGCTCCTTTTCGAGCGTGCGGACCCGGCTGTCGAGCTCGGGCAGACGCTTGAAGATGTTGGCCGCACGGTGGTACTGCATGCCCGGGAGGGCCGGGTAGCCGAAGCGGATTTCGTTGTCGGGCACGTTCTTGTCCAGACCGCTCTTCGACCCCACCTTGACGTTGTTGCCGATGGTGACGTGGTCGGCGATGCCCACCTGCCCGGCCAGGAAGCAGTTGCTGCCCACCTTCGAGGTGCCGGCGATGCCGGTCTGGGCCGACGATACGGTGTTCTCGCCGATTTGGACGTTGTGGCCGATTTGAATCAGGTTGTCGAGCTTCACGCCGCGGCGGATGATGGTCGAGTCGGTCTTGGCGCGGTCGATGCAGGTGTTGGCGCCAATCTCGACGTTGTCCTCGATGATGACGTTGCCCAGCTGCGGAATCTTGTCGAAGCCCCCCTCGGCGTTGGGCATGAAGCCGAAGCCGTCGGCGCCGATGACGGCACCGGCGTGGAGGATGCAGTTGCGTCCCACGACGCACCCCTCGTAGATTTTGACACCCGGGTAGAGAATCGTCCCCTCGCCGATGCGGACGCCGTCGCCCAGGTAGACCTGGGGGTAAATCTGGCAGCCGGCGCCGATTTCCACGCCGCGCTCGACGACCGTGAAGTCGCCGATGTAGCACTTCTCGCCCACGCGTGCGCTCTCGGCGATGGAGGCCAGGCGGCTGATGCCCTCCTTGCGGGGCTTGGCGGCGTTGTACATCTCGAGCAGCTTCAGCACACAAGCTCCGGCGTCGTCGACGCGGATGAGCGTGGCGGCGACGGGCTGCGAGGGGGTGAACGAGCGGTTCACCAGCACGATGCTGGCCTGGGTCGTGTAGAGGAAGGGCTCGTATTTGGGGTTGGTCAGGTAGGCGAGCGAACCGGCCTTGCCCTCCTCAATCGATGAGACGGTGTGCACGGTGGCCTGCTTGTCGCCCACGATGTCGCCTCCGAGGAAGCCGGCAATCATTTCGGCGGTAAATTCCATCATAGTCTATTTCGGTTTATTGGTTTTGCTGTTTTGTGTTTTGTGCTTTGTGCGGTTTGCGGCGCCTCCTGTGCGCCGGGTGCGCCTCCGGGGCCGGTGTTGCGGGGCGCGGCCGGTTGCCCGGGCCGCACCGCGGTGCTCAGAGGTAGTCGGCGATGTCGATTCCTTCGGGGAGGAACTCCTCGACCGAGCGGCCGAACGAGAGCACCTCGCGCACGGTCGACGAGGCGATGTCGGCCACGGGGGCCGGCGTGAAGAGCATCACGGTCGTCAGCGCGGGGTAGATGCGGTGGTTGGTCGCCTCCATCGTCCGCTCGTACTCGAAGTCGGTCGTGTTGCGGACGCCGCGGATGATGGCGCAGGCACCCACCTGCTCGGCGAATTCGCCCGTCAGTCCGGTGTAGATGCGCGCCTCGACGCGGTCGTTGCCGCGGTAGATGTCGTCGATGAGGCGCTTGCGGTTCTCGACCTTGAGCAGCCCCTGCTTGGCCGTGTTGTTCCCGATGCCGATGACGATGCGGTCGAAAAGGTTGAGGGCCGTCTCGACCAGCGCCGCATGGCCGCGGGTGAAGGGGTCGAAGGACCCCGGGAAAATCGCTGTCCGTTCCATATTCCGCAAATATACACAACAATATGGAAAGCGCAATGCCCGCCGGCCCTTTTTCCGCGAAGTTCGCGCTTCGGGAGCAAGGGGGCGGGCTGCGTACGGGGCGGCATGGGGCTCGTGTATGGAATTGCAACCCCGGAAGGAGGCTCCCGGGTGTCGGTTCCCGGGCATGTCTCCGGGAAGGCCGGGCCAGTGTGGGGCGGCGTGCGGGGCGGGTGCCGCGTCCGGCCTCCGGCGTGGAAGAGGCGGCACGGCGGGCGACCCGGGACTTCGGCTGCCGTGGCAAGACGGCGGAGTCGGGCTTGGCTTGGGCTTGGGGTTTCGGACGGCAGTTCCTCAGCGCTCGATGCGGACCTGCTCGGTGTAGACAATCCGCGTGTGGGGGTTCGACGAGACAATCTCCTGCCGCAGCGCCTTCGTACCCCAGCGGATGAAGAGGAAGCGGCGGGGGATGCGGTG
>ULTP01071895.1_pt1 | contig 18167 bp, 19 predicted proteins | sample 1957721 | NCBI WGS metagenome assembly ULTP01 (sample SAMEA4835737, study PRJEB28245) | human gut metagenome | biome: gut microbiome; material: fecal sample | place: Denmark | collected 2008 | reverse complement strand
GGGGAGCCGCTCTTCCGCCTCGCTCCGCCCGGTCGTACCATTCAGTTCCCGCACAACAACCAGCCGCTTGTCCGACGCGAACGGCAGCGTTTCACACGCCGCAATAATCTCCCCTGCCGACGGATTCTCCATAACGCTCTCGTTCAGCTCCGCCAGTCCGTCCGCCAGCACCGCCTTGCGCAGCGCTGCCAGCGTCACGCTCTTGATGTTCTCCTCCACGCCCTCAAACAGGTACGCACCGCTGACCTTCCTGGCCTTCAGCGCCTGCACAAATTCATTGTGATTCATTGCATTTCCTCAAATTCTTCGATGGTAAAGTGTCCATCTGCCATGCGGATGATAATAGCTCCGCTTTCCAGCGTACTGTACACATCCGCATCGGTGATGCCGCGCAGATAGTCCGCCGCATTCTCTCGCTTGGTGGACACCAGTACGGCAGTCGGCGCGCTTTCGTCCAAAAACGCCTGCGTCGTGCCGTTCTTTGACCCGTGATGCGCCGCTTTCACCACGTCGGCGGATACGGCGGCGTACTGCCCGTACCGCGCGCTCAAATCGCCTGTCAGCAGCAGCTTCACGCCCTCCGCCTCCACCAGCAGCGCCATCGAGCCGTCATTGGCGTTCGACGCTGAAAATCCTTCCGGCGGAAAGAGCACCGTCAGCTTGCCTTCCGCCCACTGGAGGATGTCGCCGCGGCAGACGGTTTCGATGACCGTGCCGTTTGCCTCCATCCGCGCCAGCAGCGGGAGTACCTCTTCGTCGAAATCCGCCGTCAGGGCGCCGGACGGCATCACGCACCGGCGAATCGGGATGCCCTCATCCAGCAGTTCCCGCACGCCGCCCGCGTGGTCGCTGTGCAAATGCGTCAGCACGAGCAAATCCACCGGCAGATGCTCCGCGCGCAGGTATGATGCCAAATCGCCGCCGTATTCGCCCGCATCCACCACCAGCACATGTTTCTCCTGCCGCAGCACCGCGGCATCGGCGTCGCCCATGTCAAGCTGCATATATTCCGTCCCGGAAAACGGCGCGGGCAGCAAAATCGTCGCCATCAGCACTGCCCCTGCCGCAAGCATCGGCAGCCGTTTTTTGCGGTTCTGCCAGCGGTTCCGGCTCTTCCCGAACGGCAGCAGCGCCGCAAACACCAGCATCCAGCCGAGTACCACCCACGCATCCGGCTGACGTGTCCACAGCGTCGGCGCGAACCGCCCCAGCACGTTCACCAGATGCAGAAATCCCTCGCTGACTGCGCGCGTCGCCGCCCCCGGAAGCGCCGCCAGCCACGGAATCGGCGTCAGCAGCAGCGTCACCCAATCCAGCAGGAGCAGCACATTCATCCCCGCCACCAGCAGCACATTCACCGCAATGCCCAGCAGCGGCACGCGCCCGAACCAGTACAGCTCCGGCAGCAGCACGCCGAACTGCGCCGCCGCGGAGACGGACAGCAGGGACAGTATCTTCCCCTTCCAGCCGCGCTTTTTCTGCGCGTTCGGGGCGGTCTGCGCCGTTATCCCGCAAATCGCTGCCATCACGCCGTACGTCATCTGGAACGACGCGCTGAACAGCTGTGCGGGCGCAAACATCAGCTGAATCATTGCCGATGCGCACAGCACATGCGGCATCAGCACCCGCTTGTGGCGAATCCGACCCCAGCAGACGAGCGCCCAGAGCAGCACGGCGCGGACGGCGGGCGCATTCCCGCCTGTCAGGAACGCATACGCCAGCAGCATCGGCAATGTCAGCGCCATCCGAAGCCGCCGATGCTTCACCGGCATCATCAGCAGCGCCAGCAAGGCAACCAGCACGCCCACATGGAAGCCCGAAACGGACAGAATATGCGCAATACCGAGCCGCCGGAACTGTTCCTGCTCCTCGTCCGGCACTTCGTCGCGCATTCCCAGCAGCACCGCACTCGCCAGCTGTCCAGCTTCCTCGCCGCAAACGTCTCTCAACGTCTGCGCCATGCGGTGATTGAACCGTGCCGCCAGGCCATAAAGAGAAAGCCCGTCCGGCAGCGCTTGCAGTTTCGCCGCACCATACAGGCCTATCAGGATATTCTTCTGCCGCAGAGCCTGTCGAAAGTCGTACCCATGCGGATTCCGCTGTCCCTGCGGATGATAGACTTCGGCGGTCATGCTGATTCTTGCCCCCGGCGTCAGGAAGTCCGGGATATTTTCATCCGCCTTAAGGTAGAACGTCCAGTACGCGCCGGATGCAATGCGCTCGCCGTTCAGCGTCACGTCCCGCAGGATAACGCGTACCTGCCCCTTCTCCGCGCGGAAGTCCACCTCGCCCGCAACAACGCCCGTCACCTGCGTGTCCCCTTCCGGCGGAAGCGTCGGATTCGCCGTGCGGATGCCCAGCGCCGCGCCAAGCAGGAACGTCAGCAGCAGGCAGCCCGCCGCGCGCGTTCTCCGCCGTCCCAGCAGAAGCAATCCCGCCAGCGCCGCCGACACGCAGAGCATCGGCATTGCACTCGTCGGCGCTTGGAAGCCGAGGGCGATGCCCGCCATCATCAGCAGTGCCGCGCAGGGCATGAGAGCAGTTTGCAGCAATGCGTGCCGTGTTCGCGCGTCAGACACGATACGTTGCGCCGATGTGCGCCAGCTCCGCGTCCGTGCGAATCGCCCGCGCCTGTTTGAGCAGCGTTTCCGGGTCGATGTTCGGGTTCAGGTGGGTGATAACGAGCTTCTTCACGCGAGCATCGCGCGCCAGTTCCGCTGTCTGCGCCGCGGACAGATGTGGCAGACCCTCCTGCCACATTTCCGTCGGGAACAGCCCATCCGCCAGCAGCAGATCCGCGTCCTGCGCGAAGTCCGTCAGCCCCTCCACGGTATTGGTGTCGCCGGTGTAGCACAGCGTCTTTTCGCCGTCCGTCACGCGGTACATAACCCCCGGCACAGGGTGACGCGCGGCAAAAACGCGCACGGAAAATTCGCCAATCTGCACCTTGTCGTCCTTTTGCACGTCATGCAGACAGAAAGCGCTGTTTTGCTGCACCACCTTGCGCACCATCGACGATTCATCCACCGGCGCGTAGACATCCAGCGGTTTTGCCGCGCACGCCTGCAAGCGGAACAAGAGCGGCAGCACGTCGCTGCAATGATCGAAGTGCCAGTGCGAGAGCAGCAGCGCATCCAGCTTCTCCGGCGGCATCAGCGCCGTCAGCCTTCCGAGCGTCCCGCTGCCCATATCCATTACCACGCACGTCTTTTCCCCGCGCATCAAATATCCCGACGTTGCGCCATTCGCCGCCGGAAACGGTCCATTCATCCCCAGCACAGTCAATTCCATTCGTATTCTCCTTACCTTCGGGGAGGCGCAAGGGAGTTCCTCCCTTGACCCTTCCGCGCGATTGAGTTGGCGACTTCTTCACACAGTGCCCGCGTGTTGATTAAGGAAACGCAAGGGGCGTTGCCCCTTGACCCCAGCAGGGCGCTGCCCTGCACCTGCGAAGGGTCTTCGACCCTCTCGACACCCTTTTCGCGATTCAGTTGGGCGCGCTTTCATGCTATGCCCGCGTGTTTATCCGTGGGAAAGTTAGTCAGCCGACCGCCTCGTTGACCGTTTCTTCCTGCATCGCGTCCCACAGTTCCGTCTGTTCCTGCACGAAGTCCTCATCCGGCATCAGCGGCGTCGCGGTGTCCTGATCGTAGGAAACCGTCATCTGCACCAGCACGGCAGCATAACCCAGCCCATCGACATTGACTTTCTTGTTCAACCCGACCTTCTTGCCGTCAAAGCGGCGCGTACCCAGCGTCTGCGCGGAGAGGGCGGATTTCGCCACATACACCGCCGCGCGGTCAATCGTACCATCCACCGTCAATTCCGCCGATACGCTCAATTGACCGTTGCGCACCGTGAACGTTACGCAGCCAAGCTGCACATCGCCGGAGACCATCGGCACGACCATCGGCAGTTGATTATTCAGCGCGCTCAAATCCAGCAAAATCGCCTTTTTAGGCGACGAAACGCCGCTAATATCCGACAGCGGCAGTCCCGCCGTGGTGACGTTGGAATCCGTCAATCTTGGCGCAACACGAACGACCGTGAAGCTGTTTTCACCGCTGTCCGTAGACAGGGTGACGCGATACGTCGTCTGTGCGCCAATCTGCGGCAGATACACTTCCTCTGACGCAAACATTCCGCTGCACACGCCGTAATCGCGCTGATAGACCGTCGATCCCCACTCGTCGCGGATGGTCATTGTAACGCGGCTGTCCGTATCCAGCGGACATGACACGGACAGATACCCCTTGTCGCTCGTCACACTGCCGCCCTGCGACGCATCCGCATAGTACACATCTTCCGCCAGCGCCGGAAAAGCCGCCAGCAGCATGAGCAGCAGCGCCAGAAATACACCCTTTTTCATCAGGGGATTCACCTCTATGAGATATTACGCAGACCTTCCCGCCTGCACTGATTCAACGATTTTCCGATGGTTTTTCATCCCGCGCAAAAGGGCTTTTCTCAGTCCACCATCAATGTAACCACCGCCGGCACAATCACCTCGCGGAAGCGCAAATCTGCGCGCTCCGCCAGCACGCCGGGGGTAATGCACTGGTCGATTTTCGCAAATTCCGGCACATTGATTGTCTCGGAGGACGTTGTCGTCAGCGTATGCACGTCGTTTTGGAAGGTATCGCCGCGCTGCGGGCGGATGACCACCAGCCCCAAGCGTTTCATGGCGTATTCCAGCCGGGTCAGCTGACTGAGCATTACCGCGCGCAGTTCCAACAGGGGCTTGGCTTCCTCGGCGCTCATTTCCGGCTTCATCAGCTTGGCAATCGCCTGATCCACCGCGTCGCCGAGTTTCGTCGCCATGCCGACGTAGCACTGCCCCAGCATCCGCGTATCCGCCTGATAAATCGCCGTCTGCCACTGCTGCATCCGGGCGTTCTGCTCCTCCTGCATCCGCGCGAAATCCTGCCGCAGTTTGTCGTACTGCATCCCCGCGTCGTCAAACAGCTGCGCCGCCCAGCGCGCTTCATCCTCCATCCGCTCGCGAACCGCCTTCTGCTGCTGTCCAAACGCCTCTTGGAATTTGGCGCGCCCTGCCTGTGCAAACTGGGCTTCCTGCGCCTTCAGTTTTTCTTCAAATTCCGCCAGCAGCTTTTCCTTTATCGGCTTGATTTCTTCCTCTGCCCTGCCGGTACGGGCTTCCTCTGCCTTCCTATTCGCTTCCTCCACCTGCCGGGCGGCGTTCTCCAGCGATTCATCCTGCATCTTCGCCATCAGCTGATACTCCTGCAGGCGCGCACGAAGCGCATCTTCCTCCGGTGCGGCACTCCGCCCGTCCCGGCGCGCCTGATAAAGCAGGCGGCTGACCGACCGCAGCACACGCACGCGGGTTGTAAACGATGCGCGCACAGGGAGTTCCGGGTCTGCCGAATAAGACGCCAGCAGCTCCCACGTCATCGGCTCGCGTTCGGCAGTGAACACATCCGGCACAGCGTTCGCGGCATCCGCCATCGGCGCATCCAGTACCAGCATCTGATAGCACTGCGTCACCGCGCTGTACACCAGCATGGCGCATTTGCCCTGATGCTTCTGCGTCAGCTGTGCATCCAGCTGATCCAGCAGCATGGACGCCCCCAAGTCGCGCAGCTCAATATACAGCCGGGAAAGCAGCTTCTGATAATAATCCCGGCGATTCTGTCGGCTGCCGCCCGCCAGCTGCTCCACCGAATCCTGCTGAAACAGCGCCAGTGCGGACAGCGTTTCACGGCGGCTTTCGTACTCATCATCATACGCCGCCTGCTGCTGTTCCGCCCGCTGATAGCGGTCATCTTCCGCCTTTTCGCGCGCTTTTTCCTGCTGCTGGTCTACCGTCTGCTCCTGCTCCGCCATGGTATTGCTCCTTCCGCGCGTTGTGCGCTTGCTGTCGCTTTTTGCTGTTTCTTAGTATACCATCACCTTGCGCGAATTGCAACCCTGCTTGACCGCGGCGGATTTCCGTTGTATAATTCCCACCAGTGCTCTATATTTTACGGGGAGGTCATTTTCCATGCAGCCTGTTTCTTCCGATGCGCCTGCATATCCAGACGAATCATCGGCAAAAATACCCAAGACGCCGTGCGGCACGATCAAGCGCGCGTTTCTGGCGGCTTTTCCCACACGCTGCCGATTCTGGCGGGCTTTCTCTTCCTTGGCTTCGCGTATGGTCTGCTGATGCGCACCAAGGGCTTTTCGTTTTTCTACCCGATGTGCATGGCGATGACAATTTTCGGCGGTTCGCTGGAATATGTCACCGTGTCGATGCTGCTCATCTTTTGCCTGTGCGACGAAACCTTCTCCATCACCTGCTCCGCTGATGTGCCGCCGGAGGTTGACCGCGACTGGTTCTACCTGTGGGTGACAGTGCTGGACTGGTGCTACTGGGTTACAGGCGCGGCGCTGGGCGGCCTGCTCGGTGGACTTTTTCCGTTCGACACCAAGGGACTTGATTTCGTCATGACCGCTATGTTCGTGGTCATCTTCGTGGACAACCTTTTGAAGGAGAAGCAGCACTGGTCAAGCCTGATTGGCATTGCCGGCGGCACGATTGTGTATATGCTGCTGGTGCAGATGATGTAATCGCTGTCACAAGCAAAGCACACTATTTTCTTTACCGAATCCACTAATTGCATTCGTCAAAGCTCATATCAACCCCACCGGAGGACATGCTCATGAAACAGCTTCCGCTCCCTGCGCATCCCGTATTCCCTTCCCGGCTGGACAGCTTGGCAGCACTGCCGGAACTCCTGCGCAGCCGCCAAATCGGCTGCGTTCTCGTCATCGGCGATGCCCATGCCGTCGATTGCGAATCGATCCTGCTCCCCGTGCTGGAGGACAGCCAAATCATGTACGCAGTCCACGCCGCCGTGTCACTGTCGGACAGCAAGGGCGGCGCGCTGACCCGCACGGACGTTGATACTGCCCTGCAGGCCTTCACCGACAAACAGGCGCAGGCGATTCTTGCCGTCGGCGGCAATGACGCAATGGCGCTGGGGCAGGCGCTGCTGGCGCGTCTGCACACAAAAGGACATGCGGAAACATTCGAGCAGTGGCGCGCGATTCCGCTGATTCTCCTGCCAGCAGCGGCGGATGCATCCGCTGTATTCGCAGAAACAGGTGACGTGTTCGACCCGGTGCGCGGAAAATCACGCCGCTTTTCGCTTCGAGCGCATACCAGCCGCTATGTGCTGATGGATGACGCGATGCTGGCGCTTCAATCGCGCGAATCGCTGCTTCACGCAGGGATTTGGACAATTGCGCACGCCATCTGTGCGGGCATGAGCCGCCTTCTGCCGCGCGAAGAGCGTCAAAAGGCGGAAAACGCCCTTCGTTCGCTGACCGGACAGCTGATTGCCGTCAGCGACGATGCTGCCGTGCCGGAAAACGAACGTTTCTCCTCCGATTTGGCGAGCCGCCGCGCGCTGTACACCGCGTCGCTGAATGCCGCGGAAGCCTTCGCCGTTTCACATGATGCGGTGCTGCCCGCACTGCTGAATGCCCTGACCATTGTAAAGCAACTTTCGCCGGACGAGACGCTCCCGCTGCTGCTTGCGCCGATGATTGCGCAGTCCGAAGGCACGCGGCGAAAGGCGCTGTCCGACATGGCAATCGGCGCGGGGCTGTGCGGCATGAATGCGGACGGCGCGGCTGCGCTGGCGGCATGGGTGCGCGACCTCGTGTTCCATGCGGGGTATGGTTTGACCCTCCCAACGCTGTATCATCGGGATATTCCCGCCGTCGCGCGGATTGCCGCGCAGGACACGCTGCTGAACCGCTTCGCCTTGGAGGACATCCTCCGCGCCATCATGACGCCCGATGCGCCCCACGCGGATATTGCCGCGCTGTTCGCCGCGCAAAAAGCCTGCTTTGCGTCCGGCATAACGCGCCCCGTGCCGCATCGGCTTGACCAGCTTCGCCGCCTGCGCCGCGCAATTCAGGCACACGAGCAGGATATTGAAGCCGCCCTGCAAAGCGACCTCGGCAAGTGCAGGACGGAAACGTACATGTGTGAAATCGGCATGGTGCTGTCGGAATTGGGCTACCTGCTCCGCCGGACACGCCGCTACTGCCGCGATACGCACGTTCTCACGCCGCTGGCGCAGTTCCCGGCGCGCAGTTTCATCCGCCACGACCCGATGGGCGTCGTGCTCATCATGTCCCCATGGAATTACCCATTCCTGCTGACCATCGAACCGCTGCTTGGCGCGCTGGCGGGTGGCAACTGCTGCATCCTGAAGCCGTCGAAGGATGCGCCCGCGACTTCCGCCATCATCCGGCAAATCTGCGCCGAATGCTTCCCACTGGAGGAAGTTGCCGTTGTCGAGGGTGGGCGCACGGAAAATCAAGCGCTGCTTGACCAGCCGTTCGATAAGATTTTCTTCACCGGAAGCAGTCACGTCGGGCAGGAGGTGCTTCGCCGCGCAGCGGAGCATTTGACCCCCGTAACGCTGGAACTGGGCGGCAAAAGCCCGGTGATTGTCGCGAAGGATGCCGACCTGACGCTCGCCGCGCGGCGGATTGCGTTCGGCAAGCTGCTCAACGCCGGGCAGACGTGCGTCGCGCCGGATTATGTGCTGGTGGCGCGCGAAGTCGAAGACGCTTTCGTTTCGGCGCTGCAAAAGCAGTTCGACCAGCTCTGCCCTGACCCGCTGCACAGCGCAGAGTACGTCCACATCGTCAACCAGAAGCACTTCGACCGTCTGACCGGGCTGATGGCATCGGGTCAAATCGTCTACGGCGGCAGTATTGACCCCGCCGCCCTGCGCATTGCGCCGACCATCCTCCGCAATGTTTCGCCGGACAGCCCCGTCATGCAGGAGGAAATTTTCGGCCCGATTCTGCCGATTCTGCCCGTCAGCGGCATCGACGAAGCGATTGCCTTCGCCGCCGCACGGCCGCATCCGCTGGCGTGCTACCTGTTCACGAAAGACCGTGCCGTGCAGCGCCGCGTGCTGGACACGCTGCCTTTCGGCGGCGGGTGCATCAACGACACCATCATCCACTTGGCGACGAGCCGGATGCCCTTCGGCGGCGTTGGACACAGCGGCATGGGCGGCTACCACGGGCGCGACAGCTTCCGCTGCTTCACGCATGACAAGAGCATCGTCAAAAAGGCGCTGTGGCTGGATTTGCCGATGCGCTACACGCCGTACAGCAAGAAGAAAGAAACGCTGATTCGCTTCTTCCTGAAATAATGCGATTCCCAGAAGAAAACGTGCCGCATAAATGAATCCCCAAATAGGATAGTCCGAATGGCAAGCCGCTGTATGGATGCAATCGCGAAAGGGATACCCGCTGCAAAAGTGGGCATCCCTTTTTCGTATTTTCTCTGTTTCGGGAAAAGACCGGATTGATTTATGCCCCAAAACGTGATAGAATTAGTTTGTCATAACAAACCGATGGGGAGAAATCCCCCCATGCTGCTGCCGAAAGGCAGTTTTTTCAGCGCGGTATGTTAGCGAAAACTAACGAAAATCAAGGAGTGCAGCGTATGGAAAGTGAGCAGCGGAAAAACGCCATTCGCGGGGCGTATCATCTGACCGGATCGAACAATTTTTACGACGGCATGATTACCTGTTCGACCTTCTCCGGCAAGGCGGTCTGCCGCGTAGTGTGGGCGATGAACCGGCAGGAGTGCGAGGACTACCTGTCCAAGGCGCTGTCCGGCATCCCGGAGGATTTCGCGGGCACGATGCTGGAAGTTCCCGTCGGTACGGGCATCCTGACCATGCCGGTCTACCAGACGCTGCCGAAAGCAGACGTGACGTGTCTGGACTATTCGCCGGACATGATGGGTCAGGCAAAGGAAAAGGCGGAAAAGCTGAACCTGACGAACGTAAAGTTCCAGCAGGGGGATGTCGGCGCGCTGCCGTTTGCAGACGGGCAATTTGACCTGGTGCTGTCGCTCAACGGCTTCCATGCGTTCCCGGATAAGGAAGCGGCGTACCGCGAGACATTCCGCGTGCTGAAACCCGGCGGAACATTCTGCGGCTGCTTCTATGTATCAGGCGAACACAAGCGCACGGACTGGATGATTCGCCACGTTTACGAGCCGACGAAGTTCTTCACGCCGCCCTACGAGACGGTGGACAGCCTGCGGAAGCGCTTGCAGGGCATGTACGCGCAGGTGGACGTCGGCAGCTTGAAGAGCATTGCGTGGTTTATCTGCCGCAAGGCGGATTGATAGGGACAGGAGATGCAGGAAGAATGCGTGAAACCAGCAGCAAAGTCACCCTTTCCGGGGTTCCGGAAACCATGCTGCAAGCCGTCTACGCCCGCGCGAAGGAAACCCAAAGCCGCGGGGCAGTTCGCGACGAGAAAGCCGTCGAAATCATCCGCCGGCTCGACTACGATTTCTCCTTGGCGGATAAGGACAGCGCTCATTGCCCGCACCATCGTGCTGGATAAGCTCGTAAAGACCTATCTGTCGGCACATCCGGGCGCGGTGGCGGTCAATATCGCCTGCGGGCTGGATACGCGCTGCTATCGGATGCAGGGCTATCAGCACTGGTATAACCTCGATTTGCCGGAGACCATCGCCGTGCGTGAAAAGCTGCTGCCGGAAAACGGAAAAATCTCGCAAATCGCCATGTCTGCGATGGACGACTGGGGCGGTATGATTCTCGAATCAGGCGACGCGCTGGTCATCATCGAGGGTCTGACGATGTACCTGAGCGAAGCGGACGTGCAGCGCATTTTCGACGTAATCGCTCGGCGCTTTCCGCGCGTCACCGTGCTGGTGGAAGTGATGAACCCGCTGGTCGTGCGCAACTTCAAGGAAAAATCAGTTGAGGGCAGCCACGCGAAGTTCACATGGGGCGTTCGCGATGGGCAGGCACTGGCGGCGCTGCTGTCGGGCTTCCAGCTGGTGGAAGAGCACAGCCTGACCGAAGGCATGGCGGAGTTCCTGCCGATTTACAAGGTGCTGGGCAAGATTCCTCTGGTGCGCAATATCTCAAACCGCATCGTCGTGCTGCAAAAATAAAGGGGATGCAATCACGGTCTGGTCGATTGTCGCGCTGGAAGCCGTCAGCTTTACGGCGCTGCTGACGCTCGGCGCAATCTGGGCCGGCGCTGACATGGAGCTGATTGTGTCGCTGGTGAAATAAGGAGGAATTCATATGGCGTTTTTCGAGAACACCCGCAAGCCGACAGGCTTCGGCGGCCGCCTCATGGTCACCATGATGAACATCGGGCATCGGGCGCTTGCAGACTGGGGGCTTCGTTTCCTGCCGCTGGCGGAGAATGCGGATGTGCTGGACTGTGGGTGCGGCGGCGGCGCGAATCTGCGTCTGATGCTGAAAAAGTGCCCGACGGGAAAAGTGTGCGGTATCGACTATTCTCCCGTCAGCGTAGAGAAGTCGCGAAAGCTCAACCAAACCGCCGTAAGCGCTGGCCGCTGCGAAGTGCTGCTGGCAAGCGTGCAGGCATTGCCGTTTGATGACGCGCAGTTTGACGTGGCAACAGCATTCGAGACGGTGTATTTCTGGGTGGATTTGCCCGCGTGCTTCCGTGAAGTTGGGCGCGTGCTGAAGCCCGGCGGAACGTTCTTCCTCTGCAACGAGTCCGATGGCGATCATGCGCAGGACGAGAAGTGGACGGAGAAGATTCCCGGCATGACGATTTACAAGGACACGCAGCTCAAAACCATGCTGGAACAGGTGGGTTTCCGCCAAGTGGAGACGCACAAGAACGGCAAAGGCTGGCTGTGCGTGACGGCACGAAAATAATGGGAAGGACAAAGCAACCATGAAAATCCTCGTTTTCGGTGCGGGTGTTCTCGGCTGTAATCTGGCACGCAATCTCTGCCGCGCGGGGAAAGACGTGACCCTGCTGGCGCGCGGCAAATGGGCGGAGGAAATCAAGCAGAACGGGCTGCGCATCAAGAATCAGCTGCTGCCGTTTCCGTCGGTGACGCACATCCCGGTAGTGACGGAGCTTTCGCCCGACGCGGCATATGACGTGATTTTCGTCGTCGTGCGTTACACCCAGCTGGAAAACCTCCTTGAACCTTTGCGGAAGAGCAGGGCGGAGAACATCGTGTTCGTCGGCAATAACCTGCGCACGGATGCGCTGGTGGCACAGCTGCCGGAGAAAAACGTCATGTTCGCGTTTTCCCTGTCCGCCGGGCATCGGGAAAGCAGCCGCGTCGTGTCGATTGACCTGAAGAAAATCACGATTGGTCAGTTGCGCACATCGCCGTCCAACAAGGCGCTGATTGACGAGATTTTCGCTGGAACGAGGTACAAGGTCGTCTATCAGCCGAACATGGGCGACTATCTGCTCTGTCATGCCGCGTTCGTCACCCCGGCGGCGTTTGCGTGCTACAAAACAGACGGCAACTTGAAGAAGCTCAAGGGGAATACGGCGTACCTGTGCAAGATGGTGGACGCAAACATCGAAGCGTACCGCGCCATCCGCGACGCCGGGCACGAGATTCTGCCGGATGCCGACAAGGCGTTCGAGAGCGACAAGTACCGCAAGGTATGCCTGCGTTTCTTCAAGCTGATGGCGGCGACGAGCCTCGGCAAAGTCTGCGCATCCGACCACGCGATGAGCGCCACGGATGAAATGAGTGCGCTCAACCGGGACTTGAAGCAATTTTTTGATGCAAACGGTGCGGATTATCCCGTCTGGCGCGCGTTGGAGAAGGAATGCGGAAAGTACCTGAAATGATTGGGCAGGCGCTTCTGAAAGGCGTTGATCGGGGCATTCTGCTCATGCGATTTGCGCGGTCGGAATCGTCTGCACGGCGCTGTGGGTATCATGATGATTTTCGTGCATTGATTATGGCGTATCGAGGCGATTTGTATGCTGTTTCAAACATATGGTGAAAAGTGCAAGCCCGCCGTGCTGTTTTTCCACGCGATGGGCGTGACAGGCGCAAGCAGTGAACCGGTAGCAAAGCACCTGCAGTCCCGCTGCTTCTGCATTCTGCCGACTTCGAGCGTCTACTGCGCAGGGCAGACGTACCGCGGCAAAGCGGACGAGGTGCGGCAGGTAGAAGATTTCCTAACGGCGCAGGGCATCAGCGAATTGGCGCTTGTCGTCGCGTCATCCATCGGCGCTGACCTCGCGATGGCGTTCCTGAAGCAAACGAAACGCTCCGTCGGACACGTTTTCTTCGACGGCGGGCAATTCGCGCAGATTGGGTGCGCGACGCGGCACATCTTGACGCCGTTCCTGTATCTCGCCATCAAGAGCCTATACTGGTCAAGGGGCGGGACGCTGAAGAAAATCATGTGGTGTGACGATGATGGCATCAAGCCGTACTTCATGGCGGCGGGGAAAAATCTGCGCTATGGCAATCTGCGCCGTCAAATAGCGGACAGCTTGGAGGACAAGCCGTTTCCGCCATGCCGGAGGATTGGCAGAAGCGCGCTTTCTTCGAGTTCGACAGCATTGAGGAGCACATGAAGTACCGTCCGGCGGTCATGCAGGCGTATCCGGCGGCGAATTTCCCGATTTTTGCGGACTTCAACCACATACAATACCAGATTCGCGACCCGAAAGGCTTTGCGGACATGCTGATAAGCATCATGGACGCGGGCAAACTGCCTGAGCTGCCGTTTATCAAGGCATAGGAGGAGCACCATGTTCTGGGACAACATCGCATGGGTCTACGACATTTTCGCGGATGGCATCAACCGCAAAGCGAATCGCAAGCTGTGCAAGGTGGTTGCGGGGCTGATTTCGCCGACGGACGACGTGCTGGAATGCGCGTGCGGCACAGGGCTGCTCAGCGGTGTGATCGCAAAGCGCTGCAAGTCCCTGACGGCGACGGACTTCTCCGCGAAGATGCTCACGCGCGCCCGGAAGAAGTACGGACAGTATCCGCATGTGCAGTTTGAACAGGCGGATATCCTGCATCTCCCCTACCCTGATGCGCGCTTTGATGCCGTCGTCGCCGCGAACGTGATTCACCTGCTGGATAATCCGCATCAGGCGCTGCGGGAGCTTGACCGCGTGTGCAAGCCGGGTGGAAAGCTTATCATCCCCACCTACATGAATCGAATGGACAAGGGCAAAACGAACCGCGTTTCCGGCGTCATCGGCAAGGCGGGCGCGGACTTCAAGCGCGAATTTACGCTGGAAACGTACCGGCAGTTTTTCGCCGACGCGGGCTATTCCGACATGCGCTTCGAACTGTGCGAGGGGCGGATTCCCTGCGCGGTGGCACTGATTCGCATGGGCGCATCTGTGGGCACAAGGAGAAAATCATCATGACGATTGTGATTCAACTGGCGCTGTACTGCTTCCTACTGTGGCTGATTGTGAAAGTCGCGGTCGGGAATAACGCCATCAATGGGCTGTACTTCTACCCGAAGGCATTTCAGGAGTGCGCAATTTCGCGGGGGTTGATTGACCGCGCAACGGTGCAGAAGAAGCGCCGGAACTGCATGATTGCGCTGTATGTGCTGCTGCTTGTTGCGCCGGTGCTGATGATTGGCGTGTGGAATCGCGTCACGGACTTCTGGACGGCATACGGACAGGGCGTGCTGTTTCTGGAGGTCATGAACTGGTTTGACGGGCTGGTGATTGACATGCTCTGGGTCGGTCACAGCAAGTTCTGGGCGATTCCGAAGATGGAAGACGTACCGTATACGCAGACGTGGGGGCAGATGCTCAAAAAGCGCCTGACGCTGACGGTGATTTGGCTCGTCGGTGCGTTCATCATTGCGGGGCTGGTCATGCTGATGCCGCACTGATTCTGTTTTCAGACGGTACGGATGAATTTGAAAACAATATACAAGGAGAAAACTGACATGCGTCTAACAACCCTCGATGAAGCATCCATTCAAGCCATCGGTCATGCCTTTGGCTACTACGATTACGGCAAGGAAACCGGAATGGGGGCGGCATGTTCTTCTCCTGACAAAACAGCACTGTATATCTGCGGTTTTGTCCGCGCGATGCTCGCCACCGGACTGCTCTACACCACCAGTGAACGCGGCGAAGCGTTCATTGCCTATCGCCTGCCGGGCGAAAAGGTGAAGCTGACAGCGTTTTTCCCACTGCTCAAAGGCGTGTTTCAGGCGATGACCTTCCGGGAACTGTGCCGATTCGCGCGGCTGATGAAGCGCGCCGGGGCAAGCCTGAATGATCGCTACGACAAGGAGAAAAAGCCGCACATCTACGTCGGGCTGGTGTGCGTGACGGAGAAGTATCAGGGGCAGGGGTACATGCGGAAGGTGCTGGAGATGGCGTTCGCGGACGGCAACCGCCTGCAAGTGCCGGTTATTCTGGAAACGGACGCAAAGTCGAAATGCGACAAGTATGTGCATTTAGGGATGGAACTGGCTGGCACACGCGACGCGGGCGAACTCGGCACACTCTACAACCTCATCAAGTATCCGGATAAATAAAATTCGCCGCAGACACGGGCTGAAAACAGCGTGTCTGCGGCGATTTTTCGTATGATGCTGTCAATGTCACCCTTCCGGCGAAATAGACGTCCAGAACCGCTCGAACGTGTACTTTTCCGCTTCCTCCGCCGTCAGCTGATGCACATACGCCGCGCGCTGACCTTGGCTGCCCGCGCCGGTGGATGCGAACTCCGCGTAGTAGCCCGTCGCGGGGAAGCAGGGCTTGTTCCAGTCGTGCCACCCCTCCGGACGGATATGCGCGCCCAGTTCGCAGTGCAGCAGGACGGTTTTCGCGAACTCGCGCCACGGTCTGCCGAGGTAAATCGCGCTGTCCGGGACGCCCTCGCCCTGAAAGCGGCATTTCATGAACACATAGCCGAATTCCTGCCCTTCCGGGGTGGATGCCGCCGTGCAGAAGCCGAGTGCGGGTTCTTTTTTATCGCCGTGGTCGCGCAGACCGTCGATGCTCACGATGTCGCAGTCCTCGAACCACGCCGCCGCGCCGCCGAAGATGAAGTCGACATCGCCCTCAATGCGGCAATGGCGGTAGACCTGCCTCTGCGGGATGCGCGGCAGGAACTGCGTCGGGCCGATGAAGCCGTCCTTTTGGATTTCGCGGGGCGGCAAGGGCGCGGTGAACAGCGTATCCTGGCAGGATTTGAGCGTGCAGTCCTCGCAATGGAAGCCGTCGCCGTCCACATAGAGGGCAAGCGCCTGACCGACCTGCTCGCGCGGATATGCGCTGTTCTCCACCGTCACGTTGCGGAGTGCGCAGTCGCGGGCATTGATGAGCAGCGTTGCCGTGCGGAACGTGCCGCGTTTTTTGCCGTCAGGGAGGATTTCCGCTGCGCCGTCGTGCCAAGTGATGCGGGTCGTTTCGGCGCTTTCGCCCTCAATGCGGGTGCGCGGGCGACGAAGCGCGATTTTTTCCTCGTACACGCCGGGCGCAAGATGAATCGTCACAGGCTGGTCGTCCGCCGGAAGCGTGTCAATCACCGTTTGCAGGGATTGCCCTGGTGCCACCTGAATCAGCATCATTTATTCCCCCTGCTTTGCCGCGTGGATGGGCGCGCCGTGCCCCGCCATCGCCTGATGCTCGCGTGTCAGTTCCTGATACAGCTGGGCGGGCGTCCATGCGAGGTTCGTTTCGGTCATAACGCCCTTGAGCCGCACCGGGGGAACGCGCATCTGCTTCATCGTCGTCAAGAAGCGTTCCACCAGCGGCAGTTCCGAAAACGCGAAGTAGAGCATTTCGCTGCCGACGGCATTCTCCGGCACGGCTGCATCCGTTTGACGCTCCGCCTTTCCGCACAGTGCCCCCAGCGTCTGCCCGCAGTCCGCCAGCGGCACGTCCATCACGCGCATCCCCATTTTCATCGCGCAGAACCGGATTTTCCCCAGTTTCTGCGGTGCCACATGAAACGCCAAAATCAACTTACTTTCCATATCAAAAGCCCTCCCCAGAGGCGCTGCCTCTGGACTCCGGCAGGGACTTTGTCCCTGCACCCTTTCGCGCGATTGAGTTGGCGGCACTACCATACAACGCCCGCGTGTTGATTGGGGAAAACCCAAGGGGCGTTGCCCCTTGACCCCACAAGGGAGTTCCTCCCTTGACCCTTTCGCGCGATTGAGTTGGTGACACGCTCATACAATGCCCGCGTATTGATTGGGGAACGTTAGACTTTCTTCGCGAAGATCATCCGTCCGGCATTGGTTTGCAGGACGCTGCTCACCTGCACATGCAGCACCTGCCCCACCGCATCGCGTCCGCCTTCAACAACGACCATCGTCCCATCCGGCGTATACCCTACGCCCTGCGTGGCTTCACGCCCTGCCTTGACGATGCGCACATCCAGCAAGTCGCCCATTTGCACCGTAGGGCGAAGCGCGCAGGCAAGGTCGTTCAGGTTCAGCGCCGCTACGCCTGCCTTTTCCGCCGTCCTGCTCATTGCCGCGTCGCATGTCACAATCACCATATGGTGCTTCTTCGCGTCCGCCAGCAGCACCTGCGCGAGTTCGCCGCCCGCCGCGCTGTCTACGCGCTTGACGCGCCCCAATGCTTCGAGCTGCGAAAGCGTTTCTCGTCCCTTTTCGCCGCGGATTCGGCACGTCTCCTCCTCCGATGCGCTCAGGCGCTGCAATTCCTTCTCCACCGAGCGCGAAATCAGCAGCGTCCCCTCCAGAAATCCCGCGCGGCAGACGGCAGCAATGCGCCCGTCAATCAGCACGGTTTCGTCCAGCAGTTTCGGTTTTGCCGTCTTGATTTTCCTGTGCGACAAAGCGACCTGTTTGTTCCCTTTGGGGCTGAAGCGCTGGAACATCCGCTTGAAATCCGCCGCGCGGCGAATTCCCAGCGTCACGCCCAAAACGCCGAATACCACGAACAGAATCGCGCACATCGCCACGGTAAACATGCTCGCGCCCATGAGCATCACCAGCTGTGACAGCAGCGCGGCGATAATGAAACCGCCGGCAAGCCCGCTGATGCTGCCTGCCTGCTGCTCGAACGTCATTTTGTCCATGCAGCGCTCGACCAGCGCGATGAGGCGGGTAATGCTGTCAATCGTGCGCGGCGCAATCAGGTATCCGCCCAGCCCCAGCAGCAGCGCGAACGCCGCATACAGCGCCAGCAGCGCGCCGACGCTCATTGCGGGGTTGCCCGCCATCGCGTTCAGCTGCACGATGACGAACGCCAGCACCGACCCCAGCCCGATGCCCAGCGCCGTCACCAGCGCCCGCAGCAGTTTCTTCACAAGATCCGATTTCATAGCTGTTGCAAAACTCCTTACAATAGAACAACACCATTAG
>ULTP01078611.1_pt1 | contig 18663 bp, 8 predicted proteins | sample 1957721 | NCBI WGS metagenome assembly ULTP01 (sample SAMEA4835737, study PRJEB28245) | human gut metagenome | biome: gut microbiome; material: fecal sample | place: Denmark | collected 2008 | reverse complement strand
GCCTGCCCGCCGACGGGAACGGTATGGGCATCGCTTACGTGAACCTGCGTTATGCCCCCGAGGAGGCGCGTGCGGAGTCCGGAGCATGGACCTCCGTGACGATACCCTGTCGGATGTCGCCGGGCGAGGCGCTGGAATACGAGGTTTCCGGATTGACGGATGCGACGACCTATGTGTTTGAGGCCGGTGCGATAGACCGGTTCGGAAACGAGTCCGGCTATGTCGGCGGCGAGGGTCGGACGATAGACCATATCAATCGTCCGCCGGCGATACAGAAGCCGCTGCCTGGCGTGGAACTGCCCGATGCTGCGGGAGAGGAGCCTTTCGTGACTGCCGTGGAGCTGAGCGATTATTTTACGGACCCCGACCTGCCGGCGGACGAACTGTCGTATGCTGCGAGAAGCAACGACGAGAGTGTGGCTACGGTCAGCGTCAGCGGTTCCATGCTGACGGTCGAAGGCCTGAAGCTGGGGGCGACCTATGTTTCGGTGACGGTGACCGACCTGGCCGGAGAGAGTATCGTCAAGAACATGTCGGTCAAGGTACTTGAGGAGCGGTTCCCGGAGGACCCGCCGACGCCCATACCGCCTGAGGAGGGCGTGGAACTGACCGAGGGCGCACTGACGCTCTTCCCGAACCCGGCTCCGGATGCGCTGTTCATCGGCGTCGGCGGCGAAGCGGGCAAACGGGCCGATATCAGGGTGTACGATTCGGCTGCACGGGAGGTTGTCCGCCTGGACGGTGCGGCCTTCGGCAGTGAAGGCGAACTGAAGGATGTCATCCGGTACGACGTTTCCGGTCTCGTTCCGGGCAGCTATACGGTGCGGGTGAAACTGGCCGACGGACGCGAGCTTCGCAGTACGTTCGTGAAAGCATGAGAGCGTGCGGACGGCAGACTTCAGCCTGCCGTCCGCTCTCTTTGTCGTCCGGCTGCGGATACCGGCGTCTGTCCGTTTTCGGAGCCTGCAGCGCGGGACCTGAAAGGTTCCTGCGGTCGGGAGTCCGCCGCGGAATGCGGTGCTGTGCTTCGGGAGGCGTATCCGGAGACGGGCTGTGAGGAACAACCGTGAATAGGATGCTATTGCCATGAAAAAAGTTCTGATTATCTTTATGGCGGTGTTTCCGTTTCTGTGCTGTGCGGGGCGTTCCCACGGGGCGGCGGAGCCGCCTTTCGTTGCGGATACCCTTTCCGGAGCGGGAGAGGCGGCAGCGACCGACCGGATAAGGATACGGTTCGCCGATACGGTGCCGTTGCCTCGTGAAGCGCGTTTTGCGGCAGGAGCGGCCGATACGGGTATCGGGTGGTTCGACCGGGCTTTGGACACTGTGGGTGCGGTCGAGGTGCGCCGGGTTTTTTCGGATGGCGGCCGTTTTGCCGAGAGGCGCCGCCGGTACGGTCTGCACCTGTGGTACGAGGTGCGTACCGACGGCAGGATGCCTGTCGCGGAGGTCGTGCAGGTGTTCGCGGCGCTGCCGGCGGTTGCGTATGCCGGATTCGTGTACCGGGCCGAACTTGCGGATTAGCGGCAGGGGGAATGTGTTCGGATAGGGGCATCCGTACTATCGGAGGGCAGAATGGCGTTAAATATATATATGAATGGGATAAATACACCAAATAATTGTCAACTCTAATGTTATGAAAAGGATTTCTGTTTTTTTATTGGCTGCTGCGGCTATGTGGTCCTGTACGAAGGAACCGGTGTTGTCCGAAGCTCCCGAACGGGACGTTCCGGATGTATCGGTGCCGGACGATGATAACATAGTCAGCGGATGGGTCAGGATAAAGCTGGCCGACGATGCCGCTCCGCTCTGTGTCGGTGCATTCACGCGCGGAGAGGTGGAGTCGGGCGACCCGCGGCTGGATGAGATAGCGCAGGAGCTGGGTGCGACCGAGATTCGCCGCGTTTTCCGCGACGGGGGCCGTTTTGCCGAGAGGCGCCGCCGGTACGGTCTGCACCTGTGGTACGACATAAAGATAGGCGAGGATGTGCCCGTATCGAGGGCGGAGGCGGGAATCGCCGCCGTGCCCGGCGTGGCGCACGTACAGCCCATCTACAAGGCGAAACTGACGGACCACAGGGTGATTCCCGCCATGGCGGCCGACATGAAGTATAAACCGGCTGCGCTGGACGCTTCTCGGCCGGTGCTGTCGCCGGAGGAGTATCCTTTCAACGACCCTGGTCTGCCCCAGCAGTGGCACTACTATAACGACGGTTCACTGGAGAAGGCGGTCGAAGGGGCCGACATCAACCTGTTCAAAGGATGGGAGATAAATACGGGCCGTCCGGATGTCATCGTGGCCGTGGTGGATATGGGCGTGCAGTACGACCACCCCGACCTGGCTGCCAACATGTGGATAAACGAGGCCGAGATGAACGGCACAGAAGGCGTGGACGATGACGACAACGGATACGTGGACGACCTGTACGGATGGAACTTCGCTCCGAATTACGACAGCGGCGAGATAGTGCCCGGATACCACGGGACGCATATCGCCGGTACGATTGCCGCCGTGAACAACAACGGCGAGGGAGTCTGCGGAATCGCGGGCGGTTCGGGTAACGGCGACGGCGTGCGGATAATGACTATCGGATGGTCGGCGGACAACCGGCAGACGATTCCCAACTGGGACATGTTTGCCTATGCGGCCGACAACGGAGCGGTCATCGCTTCCTGCAGCTGGGAGGTCTCCTCTCCGGACCTCGCTCCCGACCTGCAGGCGGGGCTCGATTACTTCATCGACAACGCCGGCATGGATGAGAACGGAGTGCAGACGGGTCCCATGAAGGGCGGACTCATCATGTTCGCTGCGGGCAACTCCGGTGAGAACAGACTGAAGTTCCCCAGTTATTACGACCGGGTTGTCAGCGTGGCTTCGATGGCGCCGGATTACAACAAGGCCAGCTATTCGAACTGGGCTCCGGAGGTAGACATCCTCGCGCCCGGCGGTGAGAAAAACTTCGGCGAGGCGTATGCCGTTTACAGTACCTATACCGATAGCGGTTACGCCTACATTGAGGGAACGTCGATGGCTACTCCGCATGTGTCCGGTGTCGCCGCACTCATCGTTTCCGAATACGGGAAGGAGGGCTTTACGTCCGACGACCTGCGCAAGCGGCTGTTGGCCAGCTTCCGTCCCATCAGTCCGGTGGTCAGCGGCGAGTATGCCAACCAGATAGGTGTCGGACTCGTGGATGCCTCTCTCATCACGCTCGAAGACCCCGGAGTGAGCCCCGGTGCCCTGGAGAACTACGGTGCCGAAGGGCTGCCCGACAGCGTGAGGATATATTGCCGCGTGCCGGCCGACGGCAACGGTATGCCCGTGGTGAAGTACCGTCTCGAATATGCGGAGAAGAGCGGCGGCAGTACGGGCGAATGGCAGACGATGGACCTCGTGAATACCGCGGATGCGGGCGAGGATTACGAATACCGCATGATGCTCGTGCAGCTTACGACCTATGCTTTCCGGATGACGCCCGTAGACCGCTTCGGCAACGAAGGCAGTACGGTGGAGTTCGAGGCGACGACCTTGCAGCATACGAACCGTCCGCCGACGCAGAAAGCCAATTTCCTCGATGTGGAGGCGGCGAAGGCCGGAGAGAAATACTCCAAGAAGTTCAAGCTGGCCTATTACTTCATCGAACCGGACGAAGCTTTCGGCGATGCGCTTACCTTTACCGTGACTTCATCGGATGAGGATGTGGTCAGCGTCGTTATGACCAACGGTTCCGACCTGGAACTCGTTCCCCTGAAACAGGGCGAGAGTACCATCACGGTACGTGCTACGGACAAGGGCGGCCTGTATGTGGAATCTTCGTTCAAGTTCACTGTGCTGGAGAATGCTTTCGAGAATATCAAGCCGAGGGCGACCAAAGAGTTCGGTACGGTTCGTATGGCGGGAACCGGCGCCGAATACAGGCAGTCATTCGTGCTTTCGGAGTATTTCACAGATGCCAACCTGGCGGACGGAGACGTGCTCACGTTCTCGTTCACCAATACGAATGAAGCGGTTGTGGGCGTGACGGTTGAGGAGGGGAGCCTCGTCGTGGAACCGATAGCCGAGGGTACGGCCTCCGTGACCGTGACCGCCACCGACCTGGCCGGCGAATCGGCGCAGTCGGTACTGACGGTACAGGTCGGCAGTGTACCGGCCGGTGATGGCGGTCTGCTGATTGCACCCAATCCTGTAGGGGAGACGCTCTCCATGCACTTCGCTGCTGCGGCAGGCGTCGGTGCCGAAGCCGTGATATACGATGCGGCGGCCCGCAGGGTGCTCTCCGAAAATGTGGAATTCGATGGGAACGGAACGGGGACGCTCGACGTGTCGGCACTTGCTCCGGGTATCTATACGTTATCGGTGAAAACGGAGGGCGGAATTGCAGGGAACGGCACTTTCGTCAAGCGATAGCGTGCGCCTGCGGCTGGAGGATGCATCTCCGGCGGAAGAATTGAGAAAGGGTATCCGGCATCGTCCGGATACCCTTTCTGGGTATTCGGCGGCACGTATGCCGCCGGTGCCCGAAAGGTTGCCGTGTGGACGGATGCGGAAATATTTTTCCTGGTGTATGTATTGGCTATCATTTTGTTATGTGAAAGTGCGGTGGGCCGGGAGGCGAGAAAATATGGTCTGGATATGACATATTTCCATATTTTGGTTATTTTTGCTTGATATGCTTACCGTATCTTGATGATACCTGTTCCGAAAGGATGCTTCCGGATACAGTATTTAATTCATACTTATATGGATTTCAGATTCCTGGTGGCTATGGCGGCCGTTGCCTTGTCGGTTTTCTCTTCCTGTACGAAGGACCCTCTTATGATGAATGGAGGCGGAAGCAGTGAGGGAGAGGCTGCGGATTTTGACGATTCTGCCGAAATCGTGCCGGGATGGATAAGGATAAAACTGGCGGATGATTCGGAGCCGTTGCGTACCGGGGTTTTTACCCGCGGCGGTTTTGATTCGGGAGATGTGCGGCTCGACGAACTCGCAGCCGGACTGGGGGCGACGGAAATCAGGCGTGTCTTCCGTGACGGAGGCCGTTTCGAAGAACGCCACCGCCGTTACGGGCTCCATTTATGGTACGATATCCGAATCGCCGACGAAGTGCCCGTTTCCCGGGCCCGGGCCGAAATGGTTTCGTTGCCGGGTGTCGATGTCGTCGAGCCCGTGTATCGCGTGAGGCTCGCCGAGGCACATGTGGTGCCGGATATTTCCGACCGGCTGTACCGGCCGTTTTCCGAAGGCGAGGCGAGGCCCGAACCAGCTCCCTTCAATGACCCGGAACTCTCCCGGCAGTGGCATTACAACAACGACGGGTCGATTGAAGGCTCGGTGGCGGGTGCAGACATCAACCTGTTCAAAGCCTGGAGAGAGATAGGGGCGGGGAGACCGGAGGTTGTCGTGGCTGTTATTGACGGCGGCATACAGTACGACCATCCCGACCTGGCGGCCAACATGTGGACAAACGAGGCCGAGATGAACGGTACACCCGGCGTGGACGATGACGGTAACGGTTATGTGGATGACATTTATGGATGGAATTATTATACCGATTCGGGAACGATAACCCAGCATTTCCACGGTACACATGTGGCAGGTACGGTAGCTGCGGTCAATAACAACGGTATCGGTGTCTGCGGTGTGGCCGGCGGTACGGGTGTGGGTGACGGTGTCCGGCTGATGTCGTGTCAGAACTACGATACCGATGCCAACGGTCAGGAGGTGGGCAGCGTTACGGAGGAGTCGTTCATTTATGCTGCCGATAACGGCGCCGTTATCGCTCAGTGCAGTTGGGGATACAATGGTATCGAGACGCCGCTGTCGATGCAGCGGGCCATTCAGTACTTTATCCGGGAGGCCGGTACGGATGAAAATGGGGTTCAGACCGGACCGATGAAGGGCGGTGTGGTCTGCTTTTCGGCTGGTAACAGCAGTTACTCCCATGTAGGCAATCCGGGCGATATGGAAGAGGTGGTCGGTGTGACGGCCATGGGCCCCGATTATAAGAAAGCCGGGTACTCCAATTATGGCTCGGCGGCCGACCTTTTCGCTCCCGGAGGGGCGAGTTCGGCCAATCCGGAGGACCCGAAACAGGTTTACAGCACCTATATCAACGGCGGCTATGCCTATCTGTGGGGAACGTCGATGGCATGTCCCCATGTTTCGGGTGTGGCGGCGCTGATAGTGTCCTATTACGGTGTGGATACGCCCGGTTTTACGGCCGAACGCTGCCGGGAGATTCTGCTGCGCAGCTTCCGGCCCGTGGGAGAGTATGTCGCCGGCGAACCGTATGCCGACGGATTGGGTGCCGGGTTGGTGGATGCTTCGCTGATTCTGCTCGAAAATCCAGGCATAAAACCGGGAAGCGTCGAGGAGCTGACATTGACGCCGCTGCCTGACGGGATGGCGATAGCCGCTGCGATGCCCGCCGATGGCAATGGGGATGCCGTGTCGAAAATCAGGCTCGGGTATGCGCCGGTCAACGGAGATGGTACGACGGGCGAGTGGAGGGAAGAGACCTTTCCGAATATCCAGCCTGCAGGAGGAATCTTCACGACCGAACTTCAATTGGCGGCCGAAGAGACCTATCGGGTGCGGATGAGCGTGGAAGACCGGTACGGAAACGTGTCGGATGAGGTGACGGATGAAGCTACTACGCTTCCGCACGTCAATGTGGCACCTTCGTATCGCGGCATAGAGACGCAGTTGTTCACTTCGACCGGTAAAGGGTTCAGCAAGACGGTGGCGCTGGACAGCTATTTCAGCGACCCCGATATTCCGTATGGCGACGAACTGACATTCGCGTTCGATGACGGAGAGCAGGAGATACTGGAAGTCGTACTCGAGGGGGCGGAGCTTCTCTTGACGCCGATATATAAGGGCCAGACGGAAATTGTGGTGACGGCTACCGATAGGGCGGGGGAAAGCGCCTCGGGTACTTTCAGGGTGCGTATCGTATCGGGTGACGAACCCCCGGCAGAGCCGGAACCCGACCCGGAACCCGACCCGGACCCGGACCCTGACCCTGACCCGGTGCCCGGATTCGACGGGGACACGATGGTGGTCGTCCCCAATCCTGTCGGTGAAGCGTTGACCGTGTATGTCCCGCATGTCGCGTCGATGGAGGGAACGGCTACGATATACGATGCGGCGGCCCGTAAGGTATTGGAGACGACGATAACGGTGGATGCGGAAGGAAAGGGTACCCTGCAGGTAGGCGGACTTTCCCCCGGAGCGTACTCGCTTTCGGTAGAGGTCGGGGGTAAAAGTTCCAAGGTATCGTTCATGAAGCGGTAGATAGTGCAGAAGAAAACGGAAAGAACGAATAATGTATGAAATACAGGTATTGGTTGGCAGGGCTTTGTGCGGGATTGCTGATTTCCTGTGCGAAGGAGAGTTTTACAGTCGGTGTGGAGCCGGAAGACGGCGACCGGATATATGCCGACGGCGATGAGGTAATCAGGGGCTGGATACGGATAAAGCTTTCGGAAGAGGGTCCCGAAGCGCTCCGGACTGGGCAGTTTACACGCGGCGAAGCTGCGACGGGCGACGGAGATATCGATGAGGTGGCGGCTGCGCTCGGTGCTACCGAGGTGCGGCGCGTTTTCCGCGACGGAGGCCGTTTTGCCGAGAGGCGCCGCCGGTACGGTCTGCATTTGTGGTACGATATACGTTTCGACGAGGAGATTCCCGTATCGCGGGCCGGGGCTGAATTTGCTGCGCTTCCGGGAGTGGCTTATGCGGAACCGGTGTACCGGATACAGCGCCTTGACGCTGCCGCGATTCCTGCCGAAGCGCTGTACGAGCCGCCCGTGCCGGCGGCAGAGGAGGGACAGTGGCCTTTCGACGACCCGATGCTCTCCCAGCAGTGGCATTATTATAACGACGGTACCATCAGCGGGACGGAAGCCGGTGCCGACATGAATCTGTTTGAAGGGTGGAAAACCACCGCGGGCAGTCCGGCCGTGATAGTCGCCGTGACGGATTCCGGCGTGCAGTTCGACCATGAAGACCTGGCTGCCAACATGTGGGTGAACGAGGCCGAACTGAACGGAACGGAAGGTGTGGATGACGACGGAAACGGCTATGTGGATGACATATACGGATGGAATTTTGTCCGGGACAGCGGAACGATAGTTCCGGAAGACCACGGTACGCATGTAGCCGGTACGGTGGCGGCAGTCAATAACAACGGCATAGGCGTCTGCGGCGTGGCCGGCGGTACGGGCAACGGCGACGGAGCCCGCATCATGTCGATGCAGATATTCGAGGGCGACGAATCCGTAGGCGATACGAATGCGGAGTGTTTCGTGTATGCCGCCGATAACGGGGCCGTGATTTCGCAGAACAGTTGGACGTGGACCCGGCTGTCGTCGCTTCCGAGAGCCTACGACGAAGCTTTCGACTATTTCATCGAAAATGCGGGAATGGACGACAGCGACGGCGACGGGGTGAATGACCGTCAGACCGGCCCCATGAAGGGAGGTATCATCATCTGTGCGGCAGGCAATTCCGGCGGGAGAATAGAGTATCCTGCGGCCGATGTGAGGTGTGTGGCCGTCACGGCAATGGGGGCGACTTTCAAGCTGGAAGCCTATTCCAACCGGGGAGCGGAAGCCGATATCATGGCGCCGGGCGGCGTGAAGGCCGCCAATTCGAAACGCCGGGTGTGGAGTACGGTTGCCGATAACGATTATGCCGCCATGTACGGTACGTCGATGGCGTGTCCGCATGTATCGGGCGTGGCAGCCCTCATAATCGCGGAATACGGACAGGAAGGGTTTACGGCCGAGCAGTGCCGTGAGATACTGCTGCGGGCATACCATCCTGTCGGCGGTCTTGCCGACGACGATGCGGAACTCGGCGTACTGGGCGTGGGACTGCTCGATGCGGGGGCCGCATTCGTGACGGACCCCCAGTCGCAGCCGGGTGTCGTGGAATTCGGTTCCATGCAGGTGTCGGGCAATACGGTGAGCGTGCCGTGGCGCGTGCCTGCCGACGGCAACGGGAATGCCGTCGCGCAGTTTGTCGTGGAGTATGCCCCGAAAGAAGGGGGCGGCACGCCGGGTGGCGGAACCGTTGCGAACCGTTACGACGTGGGGCAGACCATGGTGTACACCTTCGAAGGGCTGTACAATACCGATTACGAAATAAACGTTCGTTCTATAGACCGGTTCGGAAACAGTTCGGAGGCGGTGTCCGGTTCGGTATCCATAGGCAATTTCGAGAATCGTCCGCCGGAGAGGACTTCCGAAAGGATGGCGGATGTATCCATGCCCGATACGGCGGAGACGAGTATCGTGAGCATAACGCTCACTCCTTATTTTACCGACCCCGACCTTGAATACGGCGACGAGCTCTCCTATTCGGCGACGAGCGTGAACGAGGATATCGTCGCCACAGAGGTGGCAGGGGAGGTGCTGAGGCTGATTCCGCGTGCCAAAGGAACGAGCCTGGTGACAGTGACGGCATCCGACCTTGCCGGGGCGACGGTGAGTTTCTCGATATATGCTACGGTAGCCGGAGGTACGGGCCCCTCGGGCGATGACGGGGCGGTTGCAATAAGTCCCAATCCGGTGGCTGACAGGCTGAATGTCCGGTTGGGTGACACGGAGGGCGAAGCGGTCGTACGCATTTATGACGGTGCTGCCCGGCTGGTGATGGAGGCCAGGGAAGAGATAGTCGGCGGCGGTGTGGAGCTCGATGTCAGCCGTCTTAGTCCGGGAGCCTATTCGCTTGTTGCGGAAGGTGGAGGACGGACGGTGCGCGGTACTTTTGTGAAACGGTAGCGGTCGATGGAACCGAATGGTGCCCGGCGGGTTCGGACACCGGAGCGGAAGGGCGGGATGTCCGCCTGAGGAGACGGAACAAACATTTAATACATAATAACAAGGATGAAAAAAGTACAATATTTATTGATGTCCGTATGTGCCCTTGCGGCGGCTTCCTGTACCAAGGAGGCTTCCTTTACGGAAGAAACCAAACCGGAGGCCAAAACCGAGATGGGGGCAGGCGAAGTGCGCGACGGGTGGATAAGGATAAAAATCAAGGAGGATGCCGCTCCGCTGCGTGCGGGGGTGTTCACCCGCGGTGCCATGGAGTCCGGAAATGAGGATATGGACCGTATCGCGGCCGAACTGGGTGCTACCGAGGTGCGGCGCGTATTCAGCGACGGCGGCCGGTTCGCGGAGCGCCGCCGCCGGTACGGCCTGCATCTGTGGTACGACGTGCGTTTCGATGAAAGTGTACCCGTGTCGCGTGCTGCAGACAGGTTTGCGACCATCGATGGAGTGGAGTATATCGAACCCGTCTATGTCATCAAGAGTACGGATGCCGATGCGGTCTATGTGCCCGACAATGTCATCTATACTCCTTCGGTAGCGGTTACGCGCACTGAGATGCCGTTCAACGACCCGATGCTCTCCCAGCAGTGGCATTACAACAACGAGGGAGAGAACGGATTTACGGCCGGTGCCGATATCAACCTGTTCGAGGCATGGAAGGTCGAGACCGGCAAACCGAACGTCATCGTGTCTGTGCATGACCAGGGAATCGTGCTCGACCATGAAGATTTGGCGGCCCATATCTGGGTGAACGAGGCCGAGATGAACGGTGCGGAAGGTGTCGATGACGACGGCAACGGCTATAAAGACGATATTCACGGGTGGAATTATATAAACAATTCCCCGGATATCATTCCCGAAGGACACGGTACCCATGTAGCGGGTACTATCAGCGCGGTAAACAACAACGGCATCGGTGTCTGCGGCGTGGCCGGCGGAACCGGTGAGGAGGACGGCGTGCGGATAATGAGTCTTCAGATACTGTATCAGCCTGTGGCCGGCGGTTCGTCGCAGTTTTCGGAACGTGCCCCTGAAACGTATGCGTATGCCGCCGATAATGGGGCAGTGATTTCGCAGAACAGTTGGACACTCGGCGTGACGGGTAAACTTCCGTACTCCTACGAACAGGCTTTTACCTATTTCAATGAGAATGCCGGTATGGACGATACGGACGGCGACGGCGTGAACGATGTACAGACCGGCCCGATGGCGGGCGGAATCATCATCTTCGCAGCCGGCAATGCAGGCGGTCCGACGCTTCTGCCCGCTGCGAGCGACAAGGTGATAGCGGTGGCCGCATCGGGTCCGAACTATGAGAAGGGTTCCTATTCGAGCTGCGGTCCGGAGATAGACATCCTTGCCCCGGGCGGTGCCGGTTCGCAGGGCGGAAAGGGGAATGTGCTCAGTACGTACAAGGACTCCTACACCGGAGAGGTCGGCTATTCGCATCTGTGGGGAACCTCGATGGCCTGCCCGCATGTTTCGGGCGTGGCTGCACTGATAGTGTCGCACTTCGGCGGCGAGGGCTTTACGGCGGAGGAGTGCAAGAAACGTCTGCTGAACGGTTACCGACCGATGGGCGGCCTGATTCCCGACGACCAGCTCGGTGACATAGGCGTCGGACTGCTCGATGCCGCAGCCGCTCTGATGGACGACCCCGGTACGGTACCGGCCAATGTGGACGATGCGGAGGTCTCTTCGGAACTCAATAAGATAAACCTGACGTGGACGGTGCCGGCCGACGGTAACGGAGCGGCGGTGGCTACCTATTGGGTGACTTACGGCGCCGAGGGTGAGGAACCCGTCGAGCAGGAGATAAGGAACCTCTACAATGTGGGTACCGAGGTGACCTATGCGTTGGACGGAAAGTACAATACCGCTTATGATATCAGTATCCAGACCGAAGACCGCTGGGGAAACAGGACGACCGAAGCCAAAGAGCTCTCCGTGACGCTCGGTACGTTCGAAAACGTGGCTCCTACGGTCATGGAGAAAATCGGCGACAGCAATATCGCGGCTCCGGGCGAGGAGAATATCAGACAATATACGCTTTCGGATTACTTCACCGACCGCAACCTTTCCGACGGCGACGTGCTGGCCTATACGGCAAGCAGCAGCAATGAAGCCGTGGTTGCCGTGTCCGTAGCCGAGGACATCCTGACTCTGACGCCCAAGGCAAAGGGGTCGGCCAACATCACCGTGACGGCTACCGACCTGGCGGGAGCGTCCGCCGAGCTGAAGTTCCGGGTGTCGGTAACCAGCGGACCTGCACCGGGCCAGGCCGTATCCGCCCTGACCGTAACGGAGAACCCCGTGGGCGACGCACTCGGATTCTCGCTTTCGGAGGCGTCCGGAGCAACGGTGGATGTAACGGTTTATGATGCTGCGGCGAGAAAGATTTACGGCGGCAGCGTGACGTTGGATACGAACGGTGCAGGTAGTGTGGATGCTGCGGCATGGAGTCCCGGCGCCTATACGCTCGCTGTCGTACACGGGAATCAGACGCTCAAGGCATCGTTCGTGAAGAGGTGACGGCAGCCGATATGTATGAATGAGTTATGCGATACAGGTTCCTTGGCGGTGTGCCACGGAACCTGTATTGCGATGGGAATGTCCGGCCGGTATAGCGGCCGGGATTCGAAAGAGCGGATTAAAGTTTTGCATTGCGATGAATTATAAATATTTGTTTTTGGGAGTGGTTTCGTTGGCCGCATTGTCGTGTGTCAGGGAGCCTGCGACGGACTCCGGAATCTGTCCCGGCCGGGAACCGGAAGCGGTGGCCGACGACGGGTCGGTTATCAGCGGCTGGATAAGGATAAAGCTGCAGGAGGATGCGGCACCGCTCAAGGTGGGGGTGTTTACGCGCGGTGAGGCCGATTCGGGCAATCCGGAACTGGACCGGGCCGCCGCTGCGCTCGGTGCCACCGAAATACGGCGCAGTTTCAGCGACGGCGGCCGGTTTGCCGAACGCCGCCGCAGGTATGGGTTTCATTTGTGGTACGACATCCGTTTCGATGAGGATGTGCCCGTGTCTCGTGCCCAGGACGGCATCTCGTCGCTTCCCGGCGTAGCGCATGTCCAGCCCATCTATCGGATAGTGCCGCTGGACAATGGGCGCGGTATTCCGGGGGAGATGGTGTACAGACCTGCGGCAATCGGTGCGGCACGGCCTTCGGACGAGCCGTTCGACGACCCGGGGCTGCCGCAGCAGTGGCATTACAACAACGAAGGTTCCATCAGACGTGCCGTAGAGGGTGCCGATATCGACCTGTTCGAGGCGTGGAAGACCACGGCGGGAGACCCGGCCGTAATTGTGGCTATCATGGACGGCGGCGTGCAGTGGGACCATCCCGACCTGGCGGCCAACATGTGGGTGAACGAGGCGGAACTGAACGGTATGCCGGGTGTGGATGACGACGGCAACGGGTATGTGGACGATATTTACGGATGGAATACCATGCGCGAAAGCGGAGAGATAGCCCCCAACAGCCACGGAACGCATGTGGCGGGAACGGTTGGTGCCGTCAATAACAACGGCATCGGCGTCTGCGGTGTGGCCGGCGGTACGGGCGAGGGAGACGGCGTCCGGCTCATGTCGTGCCAGGTATTCGATACCGTGGAGTCGGGCAAGGGTGCCGAAGCGTATCTTTATGCCGCGGACAACGGTGCGGTCATATCCCAGAACAGTTGGGTGTACAATAATATGGCTGTTTTGCCTCAGGATATGTCCGATGCGTTCGATTACTTTATCGAGAATGCCGGTATGGACGATACGGACGGCGACGGCGTAAACGATGTACAGACCGGTCCGATGGCGGGCGGTATCCTGATATTCGCCGGAGGGAACAACGACTCTTCGGCTATACAGCAGCCCGCTGCCGACCCGCGCACCGTGGCGGTGACGGCTATGGGACCGGATTATACCAAGGCGGGGTACTCCAACTACGGTGTCATGGCGGATATCTATGCTCCGGGCGGAGCCGACGGTAACGACACGAGCTATCCGCGGGAGTGTCAGGTGTACAGTACCGATTTCGGCGGCGGCTATGTCTACATGAGCGGTACCTCGATGGCTTGTCCGCACGTTTCGGGCGTGGCTGCGCTGATAGTGTCGCATTATGGGGTAGGACACTCGGATTTTACGGCGGAGCAGCTCAAGGAGCGGCTTTTGCGCAGCTACCGTCCGGTGAGCGAGTACGTAGGGGCTAAATACGACGGTAAACTCGGCGTGGGACTGATAGATGCAGGGCTTATCTTTCTGGAGAATCCCGAAAGCGTTCCCGGCGAAATCACCTCACCCGAGGCGGAGGCCGTACTGAACGGTCTGAGGCTGTCGTGGCTGGTACCTGCCGACGGCAACGGAATGGCCGTGGCCGGATTTACGGTGACCTATACGGGAAGAGGAGTCGGCAAGTTCGCCGACCGCGAGGAGGTCTCCGAGGAGCTCTCCTTCAGCAATTACGCAGAAGCGGGCGACCGGGTGCTGTACACGGTAGAGGGGCACTACAATACGGAATATGAGCTCCTTGTGTCGGCGGTGGACCGGTTCGGAAATGTTTCCGATGCAGTCGCCATCGCTTGTACGACAGGAGACTATGCGAATGAAAAGCCGCGGATAACGGAGCGGTTCGGAAATATCAAGATAGCCGAGGCGGGTGCGGCCTCCTCCGTGCGGTTCGTGTTGTCGGACTATTTTAGCGACCCCAACCTGGCCGACGGCGATGTGCTCGCTTATAGCATTACCAACCGTTACGAGCATATCGTGCGGACGACATTGGAGGAGGGGAACGTATTGGTCCTTGAACCGTTGGCCAGAGGTACCGCCAACGTTACCGTGCTGGCTACTGACCTCGACGGCGAGGTGGCGCAGTCGGCCATGACGGTAATTATCGAGAACGGGCCCGACCCTTCCGATAAACCCGATGAACCCTCCGTCGAGGGATTCGCGCTCTATCCCAATCCGGTGGCCGACCTGCTGCAGGTCCATCTCGGCCAGGCGGCAGGCGACAGCATGGAGTTTGCCGTCTACGATGCGGCGGCCCGCAAGGTTATCGGAGGCCATCTCGATTTCGACGCGCAGGGCGTGGCGGAACTCGATGTCTCCGCTCTGGCGCCCGGCGTCTATACGTTTGTGGGCGACGGCGAACCGGATACGTGGAGAGGGACGTTCCTGAAGAGATGACGCCCCGGAACCGTGACGGGGTGTCCGCGCATCCTGCGGCACCGGCTCCGGAAGGGAATTGCGGGGTGTCGGAGGAAGGAGAGAACAATGGTCTGCCGAACGGAATGTCTGCCGTATCGGCAGCCGTTCCCCGTACCGGAAATGAACGAAACCAGTGATGAGAACCTAAATAAACGAAAGGATGAACGGATATAAACTGTTGTTGATGCCGCTTTTGGCAGGCATCGTTTTCTCCTGCGTCAGGGAGCCGGAGGCTCCGCTTTCCGACGGACAGATACCGCAGGAGACCTATGCTCCCGATGATGAGGGGGTACTCAAAGGATGGGTGAGGATAAAGCTGCGCGATGACGCACAGGCTCTGCGTGTGGGGACTTTCACGCGCGGTGCCATGGAGTCGGGTGACCCGGAGCTGGACCGGATAGCCGCTTCGCTCGGAGCTACCGAGGTGCGCCGGGTGTTCCATGAAGGCGGACGGTTCGCCGAACGCCGTAGGAAATTCGGCCTTCATCTCTGGTACGACGTGAAGTTCGACGATACGCTGCCCGTGTCGCGTGCCCAGGCCGAGCTGGGCTCCCTGTCCGCTGTCGCGCATGTGCAGCCGGTCTATACCATCCGGATGTTCGATGCGGGGAATACGCTGCCCGAAGAGGCCGTGTATGTCCCGGCACAGCGGAGAGCGGAGCGTGCGGGGGCAGGGCCTTTCGACGACCCGGGACTTCCGAAGCAGTGGCACTATAACAACGACGGAAGCGGCACCAAGTGGGTCGAGGGTTCGGATATCAACCTCTTCGAAGCATGGGAAGTCACTGCCGGCGACCCGTCGGTGATAGTGGCCGTCACCGACCACGGGGTGGAATACGACCATCCCGACCTTGCCGGGAACATGTGGGTGAATGAAGCCGAACTGAACGGTACGCCCGGCGTGGACGATGACAATAACGGGTATGTGGACGATATTTACGGATGGAACGTCATCCTCGATTCGGGTACCATCAATCCCGGTACGCACGGTACGCATGTGGCCGGTACGGTGGCGGCTGTCAATAACAACGGCATCGGTGTCTGCGGTGTGGCCGGTGGCACGGGCAACGGCGACGGCGCTCGGATAATGTCTCTGGCGATATTCGACAGCACCAGTGCCAATGCGGGCAGTTATCCCGATGCCTACGCCTATGCGGCGGATAACGGAGCGGTGATAAGTCAGAACAGCTGGGGATACACCAGCGGGGTGGCGATGCCGCAGGATGTCTCCGATGCGCTGGATTACTTCATCGCCAATGCGGGTGTCGATGAGAACGGCAACCAGACGGGGCCCATGAAGGGCGGCCTGCTGGTCTTTGCTGCCGGCAACGAGGGGACACCCAGTGCCCGTATGCCTGCGGCCGACCCTCGGACGCTCTGCGTGACGGCGATGTGTTCCGATTATACCCGACCCAATTATGCGAATTACAGCGACGACGTGGACATCTTCGCTCCGGGAGGGGCTGACGGCAACGACCGCAACTACAGCGATGCGGACCGGGTGTACAGTACCGACCTCGACGGAGGCTACAGTTATAAATGGGGCACTTCGATGGCCTGTCCGCATGTGTCGGGTATCGCTGCGCTGGTCATCGCTCATTACGGTGTCGGCCACCCCGGTTTTACCGTCGAAGAGTGCCGTGAAATATTGCTGCGGAGTTACAGGAGCGTCAGCGAATATGTGGAGCCGAAATACGACGGCAAACTCGGTGTCGGCCTTGCGGATGCGGGAATGATATTCCTGGAGGATGCCGGTACGGCTCCGGGTACGGTTTCGGCGCCTGCCGCGAGAGCCATGGGAAGGGAGCTCGAACTGGCATGGACGGTTCCGGCCGACGGCAACGGGTTGCCCGTAGCGGAGTTCCGGCTGACCTATACGGGCCGGGGCATCGGCAAGACCGAGGGCAAGGCTCCGGATACCTCCGGCGAAGTCGTGCTGCGGAACTATACGGCCGTAGCAGAGACGGCGACCTATATATGGACGGGACAGTACAATACGGAGTACCGTTTCGAAGTCTCCGGTATCGACCGTTTCGGTCATGAGTCGGAGAAGGTCTCCTTTTCGCACTCCACCGGAGATTACGAGAACGGCAAACCGCGAACGCAGCAGGATTTCGCCCCCGTCGAATTCGAGAATGTCGGTGAGGCCTATGCCCTGAGTTTCGACCTGTCGGAATATTTCACCGACCCGAATTTCGGGGACGGGGATATGTTGTCCTATTCGCTTATCAACCGCAACGAGGATATCGTCGATGCTGCGGTGCAGGAGGGGCGGTTGGTGCTTCTGCCGGTCGGCAAGGGGACGGGCCGTGTGACGGTGACGGCTACCGACCTCGACGGCGAGGGGGTACAGTCCGTTCTGACTGTTACCGTGCTGAACGGTCCGGAACCGGCTGCGCCTGCCGAGGGTTTGCGTCTCTCTCCGAATCCGGCCGGCGACGAACTCGGTATAGCGGCCGGTGTGCGGGATGCGGAAGTGGAGGTAACGGTGTACGACGCGGCGGCCCGCCGGGTGATTGCGGGTACGGTGGCGCTGGATAGCCGGGGGTACGGTACGTTGAATGTCTCCGCTCTGGCGCCGGGTACCTATACGCTGGTGCTGGAGGCTCCGGGATTGTCGGAGAACGGCTCTTTCGTGAAAAGATAACCGGCTCCCCATCCGGGCGATACGGTGAACGGGCGGGACGGCATGGCTGTCCCGTTCCGTTTTCAGGAGGGAGGGGAGCCGTCGGCGATAGGGAATCCTTATGGCGGTATAGGAAAAGAGATGGGGGTTTCGTATTCGGATTGTGGCGTTCAGGTATTATCTTTGTTCTGTACAAAAGGGCCGGAAACGGCAATTGCGAATCCATAAAAAATACGAGGAGATGGCAACGATACAGACCTTATACCTGGGCGACCTCCGAACGGAGATAACCCATGTACAGTCGGGCAACAAGGTGATGACCGATGCACCGACCGACAACAACGGCAAGGGCGAATATATTTCGCCGACCGATATGGTGGCTGCGGCTTTGGGCAGCTGTATGCTGACGCTCATGGCCTTGGCGGCCCGCCGGCTGGAGATAGAACTCAAGGGAACGAGGGTGGAGATACAGAAAGTCATGGCGGCCAATCCGCGCCGTATCGCCGAGATAAAGCTCGATTTCTATTTTCCCGGCAGCTATACGGACCGGTGCAGGAGGATAATCGAGGGGGCCGGGGAAACTTGTCCCGTGGGGAAATCTCTGCATCCGGACGTGAAACAGACGGTGACCTATCACTACGCCGAGGCTTCCTCGTGTGAAGTGAAATAGCCGGGTATGCCGCAGTTTCCGGTCGGCCGAATCGCCGCGGGTTATCGGAAGGGGCCGTACCGCTTTGAACCGCATTTGTTCAAAGCGATACGGCCCCTTTCAGTCTGTAAGAATCAATGCGGTGTCGTCGGTGACCGGGTGCCGATGTCGGAAAGCACGTACCGTTTCGGAATGTACGTACCGGGGTCGAAGGCGGATGCCCTCGTCCCGATATGTCATATCCTCTTCGATTGCCAGTCGGCCCTTTTCAGGTAGAGATAGGAGAGGACCAGCAGTCCGAGGGCATATACGGCGTCGCTCGTCCAGCAGAGGGCGATGTCG
>ULTP01047812.1_pt1 | contig 18892 bp, 14 predicted proteins | sample 1957721 | NCBI WGS metagenome assembly ULTP01 (sample SAMEA4835737, study PRJEB28245) | human gut metagenome | biome: gut microbiome; material: fecal sample | place: Denmark | collected 2008 | reverse complement strand
CGGTGGCGGCGTTAGATATTCAAAACCGGGTAATCACGGACACCATTACTATTGTGTTGGCGGCGGCGCAGGTGGCAATGGCGAACGTATAATAAAAACAGTCACGTTGTCTAAAGATACAAGTTATACGGTCACAGTCGGCAGTGGTGGTGCTGGCGGTGGCGGCACAGGTAGTTACGGAACAGCTTCCAATGGCGGCGATGGTGAAAACAGTACTGCTTGCCGCTTGACCGGTAGAGGTGGTACCGGCGGTAGCGGTGGTAGCCGTGTATCTATTGACGGCAGTTACGAAAGCACAAGGGGCGTGCAAGGCACAACCTATGGCGCAGGTGGTGGCGGTATTGGTGGTGTTGCGGGTACTAAATATAACGACAATGCTGGCAAAGCAGGCGCTGATGGTTGGGCAAAGATTTTATATACCGGCAATAAAGAATTGACACCTTCGGGAACAACAGGCGATATTACCTTGACGAGCAACAAGAATATTTTCGCCGGCAGTAAGCCTGGTGCGTATATCAAACTTAAACAAGAGATTGCCAGCAAGACTGTATCAACCAGCAACGGCACTACAGAAAGAGTGCGTGTGGGCGAAAATTGGAAGGTTATCAGTCACGGGACCTGGAGCGGCAGTTTTGCTATAGAAAAAAGCGACGATGGCGAAAGTTGGAAGGAATACAGAAAATATACATCTAAAGACGATTACAACCCGTCAGAAAGCGGTAGTGTAACAGAGCCGGTATTTTTAAGAGCGGTATGCACTATCAGTAGTGGTACTTGCACTGTTGATTTAACAGCAATGGCCTACAATGCGGAAGGTGTTGTAAAACTCACTGAAATCACTAGCGACAGTACAGCTAAAGCCCATGTTGAAAAAGAACTTGGCTCAACGGATATGACAACTAATTTCTTATGGGGCGCATGGAGTGAAGAATTCGGGTACCCGCAAACACTTTGCTTTTTCCAGGACAGATTATGTTTTGGCGGTACAAAGAAGCAGCCTTATATGGTGTGGATGAGCAGGACCGGTGACTACGGCAATTTCAGTGTAGAGAAAGCCAGCGGCACTGTTACCGACGATAGCGCAGTAGCACTTGCGTTCGTGAGCCGCAAGCAGTTTAAGATTTTGCATTTGATAGCAAGCACCGATTTAATTGTCTTGACCGCTGGCAACGAATGGACAGTAAGCGGCAGCGATACTGTAACTCCATCTAAGGCCGTACCGAAAATGCAGACTACACGCGGATGCAGCACTGTTGAGCCGCTGATGATTGGCGGCAGAATCGTGTTTGTACAAGGACGCGGAAGCACTGTAAGGGATATGGCATATAGCTATGAAACAGACAGCTACGGCGGCAATGACTTAACCTTGCTGGCAAAGCATATCATAGAGAATGTACAGATTGTCGACAGTGCATATAAGCAGGAACCCGACAGCACTATATACTTTGTGAGAAGCGACGGCAGCATGGCTTGCTTATCCTACATCATGGAACAAAAAGTATATGCCTGGTCGACGATAGAAACGCAAGGTAAGATTGAAGCTGTGGCGGCAGTGCAGGAAGGCGACGAGGATATTATTTATCTTGTAGTACAACGAGAAATAAACGGCGTGACAGTACGCAATATCGAATATCTGGCAAAGAATCCTGCAAAGAGCAATAACCCCGACGATTATATTATGCTTGATAATGCTATTGAGTATAGCACTGCTGAAAAGAGCAGTGGGGAAACAGAGATTGATGCGGCAGAGTTGGCAGGTGAAAAAGTTACTGTTATCGGTGATGGAAGAATGTATAGCGGACTGACAGTAAGTCAAGACGGCACTGTGACGCTCCCGGCGGCCGTACAACACGCTTTTATTGGCTTGCCCTATAGAAGTATCGTGGAACTTCCAAACGTCGAAATTAAGACTGGTGACGGCACTATGCAAGGACGCAAAAAGCAGATTAGTAATTGCATCCTGCGTCTAAGTAATTCTCTTGGCGGCATGGTCGGGCCGGATATAAATACTATGGACTTGATGAACTTTGATGAGCAGAACGCAGTGAGCGATATTAAATTATTTACCGGTGACAAGCATATGACTTTGCCTATTGGCGGCTTTAATAACGAAGGCAGAGTGATTATCGTTACGGATGAGCCATATCCTTTTAACTTGTTGGCGGTAGTGCGGGAGGTGTCTTTTGGTGGCTAAGAAGTGGACAGTTGAAATACTTGATAATAAGTCAAAAGAAAATGTTGTGCCGTTGATTGAAGAACTTATGCAAGATATACGGCCGCATGATAAGGAAGATTTGGAAGCAAGCAGTGACCCGGTATTCGTGCTTATTGGCAGTATCAAGCTTGACGAAGAAACAAGGGTGTACCGTGGTGAGGACGGAAAACTGCTTGCGATATTCGGCAAAGGTACTATGGAATGGGGCGCACCGGGGCGCGGAATTTGGATGGTAGGCACGAACGAACTTTACAACGGGTACACAAAGAGCCTGCTTTTCAAGGAAGCAAAAAGAGTGCTGAATGAATGGGTGCGTAAGCATGGACTGCTGCACAACATTGTTTATGAGAAGAACCACACTAGCATTAACTATTTAAGACACTTGGGAGCGGTATTCTTGGCGGAGCCTAAAGTAGGTTGGGACGGCAAGAAATTTTATCAGTTTTATATTCCATACAGAGGGGAGTGAGCGTAATGGGCACACTTGGCATTTTAATGGGGCTGCAAACTGTTATGCAGTTAGGCGGTCAACATCAGCAGGCCAAACAGCAGGAGCAGGCATATAAAGCGCAGGCGCAGGCCGCGCAGCAGAACGCGGCTATTATGAGCCGTCAACGTGAGCAGCAGGCAGAAGCGTATGCGCAGAAGCAAAGCCAGCTCAACGATAGAATGAGGCTTGCAAGGGGGCAGGCGCTGGCGGCGGCAGGCAGTAGCGGCCTAACCGACAGCGGCAGTGTCAGTGATATTCTTTCAAGCAGTGAGGACGCTTACAAAAAAGACAGTATGAATCTATTGCAGAATCAGCGTAATGATGCGTGGAACACTTATGTAAACGAAGTAAATTACCGCAACCAGGCAAGCGCATATAATACGGCGGCGAAGAACGCTAAAGCCAACGGCAAAATGCAGATGTTTAGTACGCTTGTAGGTGCGGCGGCGAACGCTTACTCTAAAGGTATGATTGGCGGCAGCAAGGGAACAACTACGGTAAGCAGTGACGATTGGTACGATGCTAACAGTGATTTCAATCTTCCTGCTAGCAATATGAACGGCTTTAATCTTTACAACCAGGCAAAGAAGAATAACCCGTTCATGGACAATACAGGCTTTACTAAATGGAGCTGGTAAGGGAGGTACAGTATGAAGATTGCAGGTTATCAAGGCGGCGTCAATTTAGGTACAGGCGGCGCGACTGTCAAAGTATCAAGTGACCTTAACGCTTATGGCAGCGGCGGCAAAGGACTTGCCGCTATTGCCGGTGCCGCCAACAAATGGGCGGTAGCAGTAGAAGCGCAACAGGAAGATGAAGATAAGCAGTCTATCCTTAACGCTATGGATATATTTAATAAGAGCCGCTATAACATCATGTACAACGATGAAAGCGGCCTTATGAATACGAAATTAGAAGGCACTGCCGGTGCAAGCAGCAGTTATACGGAACAGATAAACAAGGCAAGGCAGGATGTATTAAGTAATACCAAACTGCACAGCCAAAAGAATCAGCTTGCATTAGACCATTTAATGTATCAGAGCGCACAGCAAGGCTTCCAGACTGTCGACCAATACGAGCAGAAGCAAAAAGAAGCAGTCACTGATTTACGCTATGACAATAATATTCAGAACTCCTGCGAGTTTGTACAGAAGAACTGGAATAATCCGCAGGCACTGCAAGATGAGATTATTCGTACACAGTTACTGACAAGCGCTATATATGGCAAGCGTGGCGCAGAGTTTATCGAATCTAAAAGCAGAGCCAACATTGGGCAGGTGGTAGCAAGTGCCGTCGGCGCAAGTATCACCAACGAAGATTATGGCACTATGCGTAACATCATGGATAAGTACGGTAGTTATCTTACTGCTAATCAGAGAGCCGCTTTTGAGAAGGTGGCATACGATAAAGAGAGCAGCGCTTTTGAAAGAAATACCGCTAAAGATTTGTATGCTAAATACGGTGACAATGAAGAAGCGGTACGCAAAGAACTTGAAGGCATGAAAGGATTTAGCGGCAGTGAAAGCGGTAATGATTTTGAGAATTTGCTAGTTTCTTTCGGTATTCAAGAGAGCGAAGGCAGCGGTGGCTATAACGCCAAGAATGCCCGTACAGGCGCAAGCGGCAAATATCAGATTTTGCCTAGTAACTGGCCTAGTTGGAGTCAAGAAGCAGGCTTGCCGGCAGGCGCAGCAATGACACCGGAAAATCAAGAGATTGTAGCACGCTTTAAGTTAAAACAATACTATGATAAATACGGTGCAGCAGGTGCGGCGGTAGCATGGTATAGCGGAGAAACTAATGCGCAACGCTGGGTAAGTGGTAAAACAACGGATGTATGGGGGAATACTTGGGACACACCGCAGCATGGGAATGAGCCTAGTATCAAAGAATACGCAGAGAGTGTTACCAACAGAGCGGGAAGCGTGCGCAGCACTCACAACATGAGCCAGGATGAGCAAGACCGCATTATGAAGCAGTACCGCACTATTAAGGCAGACCATGACAGAATAGAAACTTACAAAAAGAACAAACTTTTTGAAGGAATAAAGAGTGAATTATTTAGTATGTTTAATAACGGCACAAGCTATAGTGATGCTATGGCGTGGGCTACTAACCAGGCAGGCAGTGACCCCGACAAGTACGTAACGTATCGTAATGCGGTGGTGGCGATATACGGACCGCAAGGCAGAAGCGGAAGCAGTGGTAGCGGCGGACGTGAAGCCATAGCTAAACTTGGCAGTGACGGCAAAGAGGCCGTAATCTCTATGCTTGAAGCAGGTAGATTTAAATCTAAGGCAGAGTTTTTAGCTTTTGCAAGAAGTCACGGAGCAACTAATTCTGATATGAATTCATTGGACAAGTCTTATGATAATTGGTTGAGTGGCGCAGGCGAATATGCGTATGATTGGGACGGCCTTTGCAGGTACGCAATGGGTGGTTCTTCTAACAATAAAGTAAAACAAGGACTGAAGATATTCGGCAAACAGTGGGTACGCACGTATCGCGCCGAGCACAACGGCATGAACCCGGATGAATCAGTATTGGTTGACGCTATGAAGCAAGCTATAACTACACGGACTTTTGGTACTTACGTAACAAAACCGGGCTTTTTGTGGGATAGCACAAAGACTTTTAGCGGTAATGATGCACTGTTAGCAAAAGCAGGTATAGCCAGAGTTGAAAAAATTGCTGACGATTGGTATCACGTCACATACTTTGACGGCAGCGACGGCAATGTCAACGGCGGCTATCTTGATGAGGTTATGAACGGAGATTATTAAATGAGCTGGGAAGATAACGAAAAAGAATTTCAAAGACTGCGAAATGAAAAACAGGATTGGTACGATGGCGGTTATGCAACAGGCGCAGACAGCAATTTAACTCCTGCTGAAACTCTAGGCTATTATGACCTGCAAAAAATGAGCGACGATGAGTACAATAAGTTTTCGCAGGCAGTACAGAGCAATAGCTCACCGACGATTGATACTAGCAGCATTATCAACGATGATAAACCAGGCATAGGCACTGCCGTAATTAACGGCCTTAAAGGTTCGGTGCGTGGCTTATTTGGTGCGGCTAAAGCGGCCGTTGACGCTAATATTGAAGCTCATAAGGGTGACAAGAATGTTGTTAAAGAGTATGACCAATCAGAGAACATCAGCAAGGCTTTAGGCTATGTCACCGACGAGATTTTGAAGCGCGAAGAAGTTAAGGCTGATACGGCGGCTGGGCAACTTGGTTATGATTTGGCCGAAAACGCTATTCAGCTTTTAGCTCAACTTGCGCTGACTAAGGGTGTAGGTGCTGCCGGTGCAGGCGCAAAAACTGTACACGCTATCAGTATGCTTTACAATGGTGCAAACATCAGCGGCGAACAATACCTGCGACTGCGCAAAGAGGGCGTAAGCGCAACCAGAGCAGCGGAGGCTGGCTTGATGAATGCAATCCCGCAGGCAGTATTAGAAGAACTGCCGCTTGGCAGACTGCTTAAAAAGATGCCTGCCGGTAGCGGGCTGAAAGCTAAGATATGGGAAGTTACCAAACGTGGCCTTGAAGAAGGTGTTACTGAAGCATTGCAAGAATTCCCGGAACAGGCTACAGACTTATGGGCAAAGAACCCCGGCGCAAGCACTGCTAAACTTGCGGAGAAGTGGGGCGAGAATTGGCAGCAGAACTTGAAGGAAGCTGGATATAGCGGCCTTATCGGTGCTATTCTTGGCGGTAGTGTTAGCGGCGTAAGCGTTGCCGTTGACAGTGCTGTTGAGCACGTCGCTTTGAAAGCCAACGAAGAACGCAAGGCAAGGTTAGTAGCGGATGCTGAACGAATCAGAGAAACAGGCATTAACCCGGAACGTGCGGCGGCTACAATCGAAGCGAATAATCCTAACTTTGAGGACGATACAGTAACAGTATCTGCACAGGACTTGGAAGGCTACAAGCAGACCAGCAGTAACAACAAACTTTTTGAGGAATTAGGAATTACCGAAGAAGAAGTTACAACGGCTGCGGAGCTTGGGCAGGATATAGACATTAGCCGCGGCAAGTTTACGGCGGCTATGGCTAAAGACAATGCACTGTTTGAAGCTACGAAAGACAATATGTATTTTGACAGCAACGGCGAATTGTCGGACGGCGGCGCAAAGACACGTAAAGAACTGCGAGAAGGTTATAACTTAACCAGACAGGCAAGCACGGAGCTTGACGCAGAACTTGACGCTATTGTTGACAGCGCAAAAAAAGCAGGCATGAACAAATCTCATGCAGATAATTTGCGTCTGGTTTTGGAAGCGCGCGCGCTTGCAATAGACCCCGAAAATCCTGCTGCGTGGCTGCAAAAGAATAAGCTGCGCTTTGAAGATGGCGGCAAAGCTAAACAAAAGAATGGCTGGTTTAGCAAGGGAGGAGTGCTTAAAAAAGAGCAATTCTATACTACTAATATTACCGGAAATGAGATGGGACACTATTCAGATTTGAAGAGCTTGCAGAAAAAGGCTTTTGCATGGTATAGGGACAACTTGCAAGGCACGAGCGTTCATAATAGTGTATTGGGTGATATTAGAATAGATAAAGGGTATCAAGAAAATAATATTAAATTTGGCACAAGTGGCAGAAAGAAAATGGAACACACTTCCGCTAAAAAAGAAAAACTTTTTGCATTGCGCTATTTACGTGAAATTATGGAGAATGGTAATTTCGTTACAGAATCTGCGCCGCAAAAAGAAAAACATTCAGACGAGAATTTTTATTATATTCATTCTGCACTGAATGTTAATGGTGAAAAACGTTATGTAGTTGTTACAGTAAGAGAACATAATGATAAATCATTATCATATTATAATCATAATGTTTTTAACGAAAGTGAGTATAAAAAAATAGAGGACGCGTTCAAGCCCTCGGGTTCCGAGCAATTCAAGGCTCAGCCCAGTATCTCAAACAAAACGTCCTCTTTTGCTGATAGTGTATCACAAAAAGCAGATAATTACAAGCAACAAAAAATTGTCAATGGTACACTTAAAGATAAGGGTATGTTTTCCCCGGCGGAAGATGGTTCTTATATTATCACTCTTTTCAAGGGCGCGGATGCAAGTACAGTTATCCATGAAACAGGACACTATTTTGTGGAAACCATGATTAACGAAGCACTGGCAGACCCCAGCAACGCAAGACTAAATGCTGATGCAAAAAAACTCATGGAGTATGCAGGCATTGATGCTGAAACATGGGCAAGCGGTGACGTTGAAGCAAAGAGAGCCGGGCATGAAAAGCTGGCAGAAGCATTTGAAACCTACATCATGGAAGGCAAAGCGCCTAGTGTTGGCTTGCGCGGAGTGTTCCAGAGATTCGCTAATTGGTTATCAGCTATTTATAGTAAGATAGCAAGAAGCGAAAATGCGGCAGAATTAACGCCGGAAGTACGGCAGGTATTCGACAGAATGTTGGCGTGCCGTGAAGAAATTGAAGTTATGGCACGCATGGAAGGCATGTTCGGCGGCTTGCCAAAAAATATAACATCCAAGTTATCAGACCAAAACAAAAAGACCTTGCAGGATAAAATCTTAAAGGCTAAAGACAAGGCCGTGGATATTCTGACAAGGCGAGCAATGGCCGATTTCAGTGCAAAGCGCAGAGCTGAAAAGGCTGCCTTCATCGAAGAAATACGACCGCAGATTGAAGAAGCAGTAGCATGGGAACTTGTCAATCGTGCAAGACACCAGGTAGGTTATGAGTTTGGCAAGGATGTTAAGGCCATTGATTCGCACTTTATAGACGATGAGCACGGCATGGCTCATGCTAATAATTCAGACGCTCCGTGGCTCAAAAGAAAGCTTGCCAATCCTGCAATTATAGCAAGAAAGTACAGGCACGTTTTAGGAAGTGTACTGCCAAACTATAATGATATGCTGAACGATACCAACGCCAGCATTGACGATATACTTAATCCGATAGTTGAGTATCTTCAAGTGGAAGTCGACACATATGGCACACTTTCTAAAGAGCGTATTGCCAACGCCGAAGATATGCTCGTTGCTATGTTTAGCAAGTCAAGACAGAAAACTGTTACCAATCCTACATTCGTTGTTGATGAACACGGCATGGCTCATGCTAACTTCAAGCAGAAAATCAACGAATGGGAAACAATCGAAGCTAATCCGCGTAGGCTTGCAAGAAAATATATTTATGGCAATGAACGCATAAACTATAACGAGTTATTAAAAGATACAAACAGAGCTATTGATGATATTTTAAATCCTATTGCTGACAGAATAGAAAGTGAGCTTGCGGAATATCAAGATACAGTTAAGAGTGAACGTGCGTTTTTTATCAATGGCAAGTGGGGCTACTTCGCCGCAACCAATAGAACAGAAGGCAAGTATGCAAACGATTTTGCAGGCATACCGAACCAGAGCGCAGTCTTGGTTGATTTTGGTGAGATAGGCAAGGACGGAAAACGTCATTGGACTAAGCGAGCTTTAGAGCAAGCGGATATTGAAGGCCTTGTATTCCATGAAGCAGGCGACAGTATTCGTAATGTCAACTGGGTATCAAGATACGTTCACGATTACGGCGGCAACATAAGCGACTTGACCAGCAAAAAAGGACGCAGAAGAATTGCCGAAAAGATTGCAAGAGGCGAAGATATAGCAGACTACTACGATTTGCGTAGCACCGGTTTAGATTATGGCGACGCTGAAATTAAGGCAGACTTTAAGCATATTGTAGATGAGCTGGACAGACTGCAAGCCTTGAAACATAGACTTGAAACAGACCCCGAAGGTGTCGACCTGGTAAAAGAAAGTAAGCGCAACCAATTATCGCAGGAGCAAAAAGAACTCTTTGACCAGATAGCAGAGGAAAACGGCTATGCCAGCGGCTATGAAATGGCAAGAGAGATTGTCGAAGGTTATACCGTCAATGAGAATGAGGGTAGCGACGTGCAGGACAACTGGGCAAGGAACTATATTCGTAACGGCGGTGACAGAGCGAAACTAAAGAATGAGGAAGGCTTGAAGGAGATTGCCGAAACTTTGGTAGAGGGTGAGCAGCTTACAGAGCTTAACGAGCTTAAAGCCTTGAAGCATGAGCTTGAAACTAATCCGGATAAAGTCGACCTTGTGGAGATGAGCAAAAAGCGTGCCTTGTCTAACGAGCAGAGAGAACTGTTTGACTGGGTGGCTGACAGCTTAGGCTATGACAGCGGCGATGCTATGGCGCAGGATATTTTGACTTCGCCGAGTGAAAGAGCTATGGTGCGTCAAGAGATTGACAAGGCTGTAAACCGCAGATTCCCCGACTTCATGCAGGAGCGTGAGCAGGCAAGAGAAGCGGCAAGGGAAGCACTCTATAATGACGAGAGCGGCGAAGTGGTGGCACTTGAACAACAGCTTATTGATGAGGCACTCAACGAAATAAGCGACAAGGATATTAAGCAAAAAGAGCGTGAGAATATTGCTAAAGTGCGGAAGCAGAACGCAGACAATTTTGCTAAACGCTATATCCAGACTTTGCCAGCAGGCGAGGTTATGAAGCCGAGAAGATTTGCTATGGCAGAACGCAGAGCGGCGGCTAATGCAAACAAGGCTGCGAAAGCTGGCCTTTTGGAAGAAGCGGCTATGTATAAGCAGCAGCAGATGATTAACCACGCTTTATATCGTGAAGCAGTCAAGGCGAAACATCAGATTGAAAGCGCAAGAAAGTACGTCAAAAAGCAGATGCACAGCAAGAAAGAAGTGTGGGGAACAGAGCAGCACTTCTTCCAAATGTGCGCATTGCTGGAGCGTATGGGCTATCACCGCAAGGACTTTAACACCAACGGCAGAGAAGTGCAGCCGCTTAGCGATTACATTGCAGAGATGCAGGCAAAGTACGGTGACGAAATTATTTCTATGCCGGAGTTCGTTCTGAACCCGAATAATGATTTGACCAATGCGCCGCAGCTTAGCCTTGCGAACTATATGGACGTTATCGACGCACTGAAAAACATTCGTGCTATTGCAAAGCAAGATACGAAGATGAATAAGATTGCTGCCGGTGAAGCCTTTGAACAGGTTAAGGCTGACACGATAGCGCACCTGCAAGAATTGCCGGTAGAGTATGAGGCGGAGATTGGCAGCGACAGCAAAAAGAGCCTGCGTAAGCGAATTGTCGAATGGCCTAAAAACTTCATGGCTACGCTGCGTAATGCTGATAACTTCTTCTTGATGATGGATAATTGGACAGAAGGTTATTTTACTAGGGAATTTTACAACAAAATCAACCATTGCGCAGATATGGAAAGCACGATGCTTGAAGGTTATCAGAAGGAGCTTACAGATGCTTTGCAGAAATGGGAGCCAGATAAGGAAACGGGCATTGCGCACGATAAAAGAGTTTACTATGAAGAACTTGGCGGCAGTGCAGATAAGCATGCTTTGATTGCTATGCTGTGCAACCTTGGCAGCGACAGCAACGCCGCAATGCTGTGTTCGCAAAAACCAGTAGGCGTAAAGAATTCTGACATATGGGTGGAAGAATCGGAGCTTATAGGCAAAGAAGAAGCAATGCTGCAAACCAAACAAAACCTTATAGAGTTTTTGTGCAAGCATCTGACTAAAGCAGATATTGCCTATGCGCAGGCACGTATCAATGCAGCAAGTAAATTCTGGCCTATGCTGGCAGAAGTCAATCGCAGAACAAAAGGCTTTGAGCCGCCGAAGATTGAAGCGTCACCGCTGGTGATGAAGCTTGCAAGCGGTGAAAGCGTAGTATTTGACGGTGGCTACTTCCCGTTGGAACGTGATACACGCACCGGCAGTATGCCTGGAAAATTTGACAGAATCGACAGCACCGAAGAAGGCAACAGACCGCCACAACGGACTTTGACTACTAATACCGGGTCCAGTAAGTCACGTACTGGCGGCAAATATCCCGTAGACTTATCGCGTGGCAGTGAGGTTACGGCGGTAAAAAGCACTATTCACGATATTTGTTATCGTGAAACAATGCTTGATTTCAGAAAGATACTGAACGATGAGGATATTTACCGCAACATGGTTGAGCGTTTAGGCGATACAAACGTAAGACTTTTGAGAGAGTTTTTGCAGGCTTGCGCTAATCCGTACGGCAATAAAACAGCATATATGGCAGAGAATCTGTTTACGAAAGCCGCCAACGCTTTACGTAATATCGCAACAAATACGGCTATTATGCTTAACTTCAAAACGGCAATGCAGAACTTTTCTAACATCCTGCTATATGGTAATAGTGTAGAAGGCTTTACTCATGCCGACGCTTTCAGAGCCTTGTACCGTGGCTTTACAGGTGAAGGCAGGGCAGAAGTAGATGCGATTTGTGCAAAAAGCGTGTTTATGCGTGAACGCATGGAAGTACCAGACGTTACATTGAGAGATATTCAGAATCGTTCCGACCTTAACTCAATTGAGAAAAAGACGCTGAAATATGGTGCAATGCTGTTAGGCTACACTGATATGATGACTGCAAAGCCGGTATTTGCAGAAGCATACATGAAGAAAATCAACGAAGGCAAGACGGAGCAGGAAGCACTAGACTTTGCGAACGCTGTTATTCGGCGCACGTTAGGCAGCAGCCGAATTCATGATGTATCAAGTCTGCAACGTGGCAGCGGCTTATTCAGACTGTTTACGATGTTCCAGGGATTTTTCAACACACAGTTTAACCAATGGGACAGAGAAGCACATATCGCCAAAAGGTTATGGAATAGCGGCGAGAAAAAAGAAATGGCTGAACGGCTGATTGCTTTCGTTACCGCTAAATGGTTAGGCGTATGCTTGCTGAACGTAGCTATTGCAGAGCTTTCTTTGACCGCGCCTTTTGAGAAAGACAAAAAAGACGATTGGAATAATCTTGCAAAAGAGCTTATCAACTACCCGTTGTCTATGGGCGGTCCCGTCGGGCAAGCGGCGAACGTTGGTGTACAGAACTTGCTAGGTATGAGGAACTACGGCTACAGACTGACTGCGGCGCAAGGCTTGATTGACAGAGGCTTTACTGTTGCAAGACGCTTGAACGACGTTGCGGAAGGCAAGAAAGAACCCGGCGAGTTAATAGAACAAGCAGCATATGTCGGCGGCGCATATCTTGGTATTCCCAGTGGTATCTTTAATATCATATTCAACGGCATAGATATTGCTGCTGATGATATGGACTTTGAGCTGCAAGATATTTACAAGCGCAGACCAAAAAGCGAACGTAAAAAAGATTGACAAAAATTTCACAAAGTAGCATAGATACGAACCTTTGAAAATGAATGTATAATTAGTTAAAGTGATTTTATTAAAAGTAGATATATTTTTATATATCTACTTTTTCTTTTGGCAAAATAATAAAAGGAGGGGAGCTATCATGATTGCTCATGTAGATAACAGAATCACATATAACGGCAATGGAAATGCAACAGAGTTTGCGTATCAGTTTAAAATTTTAGACCGAACAGACATTAAAGTTATGCTGACAGACGCAGACGGCAAAGAAAAACTGCTGACTAAAGATTATTATGTTGACGTTGAAAAAAGCGTTGTACGTTATCCAGGTTACGCAGTTGGCGCTGAAGTGCCGGAAGGCGAGCGACCGGCAGCATTGCCGACAGGCTGGAAACTGACGATTTACAGGGAAGTGCCGGTGACGCAGGAAACAGACTTGCCCGACCAATATCCTTTTAACCAGGTTGAGGCTATTGGTGACAAATTGACGATGATTGCGCAACAGCTTACAGATACTACCGGCAGAAGTTTGAAAATCGGTGTAAGCAAAAGTACTGATATTGATACTACAATTCCGTGGGAGAACGGCAAGAGCTTTAGAATTAGCGACGACGGAAAAACTCTTGAATTGTCGGAAGACCCGGCAAAGGTTTTGCCATTGGCGCAAGGTGTTTACGCGCAGACTCAAGCACAAGCACAGAGTGCCGCTGCAAGCGCAACTGCGGCAGCAAAGAGTGAAGATAGTGCATTCAAATCAGCAGGCGTAGCAGGTAACAGCGCACAGTACGCGAGCTTATCTGCTGCAAGCGCTTCTGAAAATGCGGAGCTGACGAGTGGTTATAAGCAGGAGGCATTAACCGCCAAGGCTGACGCTGCGGCATCTGCAACCAACGCGAAGGCAAGCGAAGCCAATGCAAAAACTAGCGAAAACAACGCAGAAGCCAGCAAGGAAGCAGCTCAATCTGCTGCTACTACTGCTAGTAACTTTGCGTCTGATGCAAGAAACAGCGCAGGTGAAGCAAAGACCTACAAGGACAATGCAAAAACCTACATGGACAATGCTAAGAATTACAGTGAAAATGTCAATGTGTTCTTACCTAGTGTGTCCTCTGCTGGTGTCTTAAGTTGGACTAATAAAGCTGGACTGACCAACCCCAAAAGTGTGAATATCAAAGGCGCAAAAGGCGATACAGGCACTGCTGCTACTATCACGATTGGTAGTGTGACCACAGGCGCACCCGGTACTGACGTAGTTGTTACCAATAGCGGTACTTCATCTGCTGCTATCTTGAACTTTCAGATTCCAAGGGGTACTCCCGGTGCTGACGGCGGTGTTACTGTTGATAAAGTATTAAATGCTACCTCTTTTAATCCTATCGCTAATAGAACTGTGTATGCAGCATTACAAGATAAAGTTAGCCAAACTGACCTTAATGAATTAGCTTTAACAAGTGGTACATTAACTACCCCAAGCTCTAGTAAAGCATTTGTTAGTAAGATAGTTAATGATACACTGGCACCTATTAATAATATTACACAGCTTACTATTGAGCAATCTGCTGATGGTGAAACTTGGGAAACATTATTTGATAGTGCTACTACTACTGATGAAAAGTGGAAAAAGGCGTATGTTTCTGGATTAATTTTCCCATCATATTTAAACATAACTAAAGGTTACATGGCTCGTATCACATTTGCAACACATACTACCACGCATTTTAGTAGCATATCCTTTTATATGAAAGCTATTAATTCTAATGATAACTACGGAAGTCCTTATAAGTGTTATTATGGTTTTAATACCTTAGATACTACTGTTGCGAGGGTGTCGGGTTCAATAGCTACTTATGGTAGCTGGGCGAATACGATATTTAAGAATACTGGCTCTAATATTGTACAATATGTATTCAATGAGGATAAAAATGAAGATATAACTCTACTCTTTGGTGGTGCTTTATGTAAAGGCACAAAAGCATACAGAAATGTACTCAATTATGATAGTGACAAAGTTAGCACTGTTACTGAGTACCCTGTGGAAGCTCCTGCCTTTATCGGCAATCTCACTGGTACTGCTGATAAAGCTAAGAGTGATGGTGAAGGTAATGTAATTACTGAAACTTATGCTAAAAAGGATACTGCTAACAAATGGAACGCATTACAAAGCTTTAAGCAAGTGCTGTTGGGAGCTGAAAGATACCTTTCTACTGTGGTGAGCGGTACAAGCCATACGCCTCCAATGTCCGTAATGCACTATATAGCAACAGGGACATTTACCCTTAACCTTCAAAAAATTGAGGCTAGGTTAGACCCTAGCAATTCTTCTGTGTTTACTGCGTATATTGAGTCCTCTGCTGATTACCCACTGCATATTAAAACTGCAGGAGCACTTAAATATATAGGTTCTGCGTCTGATATAGCTATTACAAGCGCAGGACTGTTGCTTAACATTATGATGCTGAAAGATGCCAGCGGTAATGTGACGAGCATTGTGCAGGCTAGTAAGTTAGAAGGTGGTGCATAATGGGACTTAATCGTATGATGATGATGATGCGAAATGGAGTAAAGGTTGAAGATGGTAGCAAGTTTTGGAGTTTAGATGAAGTAAATAATAAAACAATAGCTTTTACTGTCCCACCGGGGGTTAAAAGAATCAAAGTGTCTGCAGAAGTTGACTATGCTGAGGAAGAGCCGAATATTTATGGATATGCTTCTATAAAAAATAAAATGACTAATAAAACATGGGGCGAAGGCTTCTCAGAAGCTAATGATGCAGGAGATAACGTGTCCCATCAAAATATTGATGCTATTGTAGGTGTGACCCCGAATAAAACCTATACATTGCATTTTGCCTGTCTGTGGACATCGGGTGTAACTTTTTCATGGGGTAAAGCAATAAATGCGATGACACCCACAGTTGAAGATTATTGAAACAGGGAGGTTAAGGCATGAATACAACCTATAAATACAAAGACAAAACATATACAAACATCTACCCTTTATCAGAAGCCTTAGGCAAAGAGGGTATTTTCATCCCACTATCAATCAGCGATGAATCCTTAGCAGAATTAGGCGTAACCGTTACGCATGGGGAAGAACCTTTGGAAGTGATTAAGCAACGTAAGATTACGGAGCTTAAATATCAGCGTGATAAAGCTGAGGTTACTCCCATTGAATACGATGGACATAGTTATGACTTTGACAGTAAAGCCCGTGACAGAATCAGCGCTGCAATTATTGCGTTGGAACTGCAAGGCGAGGGAGCTACAATAGAGTGGACCACGGCAGATAATGCCGATACGCCAGTAACTGCTAACGATTTAAAGATGATTATTGCTGCCGTGGCGGTGCGCTCAAACAAACTGCATACTGCGTATCGTGTAACAAAAGAAAAAGTTGAGGCAGCAACTACGGCAGCAGATGTAGAAGCCGTGATATTTAAAGTTTAATTATAGGGGTGTAGCAGATGATAGAACAATCTTTAGATGCGGCGTTGAACTCCGTGATTAACGTTGTGTTCGGTGGCGTAATAACGCTGCTAATTACCATGTACCGTCAAAAGAAGAAGGAAAATGACGCACTAAAAGCAGGCTTACAAGCTTTACTCCGTGACAGAATTATCCAGGCTTATAATCACTATGTCCAGGATAAAGGCTGGATACCCATCTATGCAAAAGAGAGCATCGACGCCTGCTACCGGAGTTACGAGGCGCTGGGGGACAATGGCGTGATTGACAGCCTGATGGAGCAGTTAAATGAACTGCCTAACTATGATTTAAAAGAACATGATGAAAAATGCAAGGAGTGTAAGTGTCATGCGTAAAATAATTAATATGTTAAAGAAGAACGACAACGCTTACAGCGTAGGCAGAATCTGCGCTGTGATTGGCTTTGTTGTTTGGGTATTGGTTACACTATGGCTTGCTTTTTTTGCCAAGACCTGGAGCGGCTACGAGAGTTGTACGCTTGGTATGGTTACACTGCTGCTTGTGCAGCTAGGCAATAAGGCTATTGAAACGAGAATGTTTAAAGTGAAAAGTGAGGAGCGGAACGATGAGCGATTGGAATAAGAATCTTGCAAAGGAAATTGCAAAAGGCATTATCGCAACAGGCATCGAGGGTGGCTATGACAGCGTAGCGAAGTCAACGGCATACGCATATCCTTCAATCGGCGTGTCACAATGGGAAGGCAACAGAGCTGATGAGCTTTTGAGGGCTATTCCCGGCGGTGAAGACTTTGTCGGCAGAACCTATATCGACATTAAGGCAAGCGGCGAACTGCCAATGCTGAAAGAGCTTTTGAGAAGTGAAGCAGGACAGCAGGCACAGTTGGAACAATTATCACGTGACTGCCTGCAATACGTCGAGGCGCTTCAGCAGGTGCCGACGTTGGATGATACACGCTGTTTGATTTATGCTGGTATGTGGTGTCCCACGTCAACCTACGTTGTAAAGCGTTTCTTGGAGAATCGTTTCGAACGTGTCGACTTGCGTAGCCTGGAAGCGTTGAACAAACTGTTCAAAAATTATTATTGGATAGCTGCTGACGTTGGCGAGATGTACCGCGTTGGTTATGCCAACAGAGCAGAAGCAACATATCAGTATGTTGCTGGTATTGACTTAACTACGCCGTATGGCATACCTGCTTATGGCTATGCTGGCAATGGAAGATAAGGAGGTGAAATCATGGAAGAATTAAAAGCTTTTGTTGCTGACAAGAAATTTTTAGTAGGCCTTGTTTTAGGCTTTGCTCTTGGCGCGCTGCACCATTATTTCGGATTATAACAAACTACCAGGCACATAATAACAATCTTCTACAAGAAGGCGCAAATTGCACAAAAATACTTCGCCTATGAGTGCTTTGAAATTAGCACCGCTTACGATTTATCCTGCGGCGAGCTAAAGCCGCTTGTAGGCGAAGTTTGTGCGTCTGACGCGATTTATAATGTTTTGCAAATACAGGTATTTATATGAGGTAATAATGAAAGATGAAACAAGACGTAAGATTGATAAAGCTGTTAAGATTAGTCTTATTGTTGCTGGTCTTTTGCTTATCTGTAATGACGTGTACTGGCGGTGGCACAGCAGAAGCGGCACCCAAGCAAATAACGCTGTCAATCGAACAGTGGAATCAATTCAAAAATCAAACAAATCTGCTGGAAGCGAAATTGAATCTAGCAGACGAGAAATTGAAACAGCAGAAAAACACGTCAACAGAACTGCTGACGCAATTAAGCGAAGCGAAGAAACAGCTCGCTCTAACGCAAGAAGCACTGACGAACTCCAAGCGCTCATTAGTGAATGCAAAGGAATCGTTGAAGCGCAGCGAGAACTTATACGAGAAGTTGAAGCTGCAAATGGAATCGGAACGCCAGAAGGCAAAGAGGGTTAAGCACCAGCGGAACTTATATGCTGGATGCGTAATCTTCGCAGTTGTTTATGCAGCTGCGAAATAAAAATACGGATGCTGAAATGATGGAAGAAAAGGAACTGGTTCCCGCCGGTCTAGTAACAATGTTGCTGGCCGGCTATCTTAGAACAATTTATATTATGGCAGCAGGCTGGGTATTGACCACAGTTGCGTTGCTTGGGTACATATTTCTGAGTAGGTGATAACAGCATGAATGAGATGCTACGAAAGACGCGCGAATGGCTGAACTGTTCAACGCGACGTTCTTTCAGTGCGGTTCTCCACGAAGCAAAAATTACGCCGCGTCAGATGCAAGTTTGTGAGCTGAAATTTGTAAAAGGTTTGACCAATTACCAGATAGCAGCAGAGCTGAATGTATCTGACAAGACAATAGAAAAGGAATTAAACCGTGCTTATAAAAGCATTACAAATGTTTTAAAATCCCTCTAATCAGCCGCCCTGTTTCTGGGCGGCTTTTTACTTGCCGAAAATAGGGAAAGCATAGGGAATATCAAGGGAACATTTTTTCTCCGCTGCCTTATAATAAAATCATAAGGAGT
>ULTP01009402.1_pt1 | contig 18946 bp, 14 predicted proteins | sample 1957721 | NCBI WGS metagenome assembly ULTP01 (sample SAMEA4835737, study PRJEB28245) | human gut metagenome | biome: gut microbiome; material: fecal sample | place: Denmark | collected 2008 | reverse complement strand
CCCGCCGCTCCAGCCGGCGGCCGTGTACTTCTGGAGGATGTCGCGGCGGCCGTCCCACAACTGGACGGTCGTCGGCACCGGCATGTTGTAGAGGATGCGCACGCCCAGCTCCTGGGCCGAAGGGCCGCTCAGCATCGGACGGAAGAAGATGGTTTCGAGCTCCTGGCCCGTGTACTGCTTGGGGTTTTCGAGAAAACTCATGGCAAACTGTGTTTTTGGATGGTTAAAGGGTTGATTGTTCGTGAAGGGCTCCGGGGACCGCGCTCCGCGGTGCGTGGCATCCCGGGGCCGCCTTTTTTCAGTTCAGAAAGGAGAAAGTTGACGGAAGAGGGGGGGGCGTCGGAGGAGGGTCTCCGGCCGGCGGAAGGGACCCCGGGCCTCTGCCGGAGCGGCCGGGAGGGGGGGGGCCGCCGGGCCGGCAGAGGGGTACGACCCGACGCTCCCGCCCGCAAGGGGTCAGCTCTTGGCGAACGAACGGGCATCCTCGGCATAGGCCCGCTCGTTGGCCGTATGGAGCCGCTCGCGGCACGAGGGGTCCTCGACGGGACGCACCCGCGTGGGCTCGACGCGCAGCTGCGCCTCCCGCAGCGCCAGCACCGAGCGCCGCATCGACTGCGGAATGCGCTCCGAGGGCTGCACCGCCGCCGACACAGGAACTGCCGACGCAGGGGTTGCAACAGGACCCTCCGGCGCGGGGGCTGCGGCAGTACCCTCCGAAGCGGGCGCCGCCTCCGACGGGAAGAGCGCCGCAGAGCCTCCCGCTCCGGGTGCCGCCTCCGATGCGGGTGCTGCGGCCGAGGCCTCGGGCAGAACCGGCTCAGCAGAGCCGCCCGGCGCGGGGTGCTGCTCCGCCGGACCGCCCGGCGCCGGATGCTGCGATGCGGAGTGTTGCGGCGCGGCCTTTGCCGCAGCCGTGCGATGCTCCGTCGTGAGGCGCTCCCGCCAGCTGCGGAGCGTCTGCCGCACCCAGCGGACCAGTCCCTCGGGCAGTCCGCTCCGCCGCGGCCCGCCGCCGAAGGCTTCACCGCCCGCAGCAGCCACGGCCGAGCCCGCAGCCGCATCCGAGCCGGAGCCGTCAGCGCCGTCGGGACCGTCGGGACCGTCGGAACCGTCGGGACCGTCGGAGCCGTCGGAGCCGTCGGGAGCCTCCGCATCCTCCCCGCCGTCGAAGCCGTAGAGCTCCTCACCCCCGGCGGCACTCCCCTCCGAGGGGTTGCCTACCTCGGCGCCGATGACGCGGTCGGCCAGCCCCGCCGCCACCGTCTCCTCGGGCGAGAGCCAGCGTCCCGAGCCGTTGTTCTCGGCCATCAGCGCCGCAAATTCGGCAGCCGGACGGCCCGAACGGGCGGCATAGATTTCGGCCAGCCGCTCGTCGGTCTTGCGCAGCAGCCCGATGCGGGCCTCAAGCTCGGCGACGTTGCCCTCGACCGAGCACTCCGAGTTGTGAATCAGGTAGAGCGCCCCGGCGGCAATCTCGCGCCGCCCCTCGGAGGCGGCCTGCGCAATGAGCGTCGCGGCCGAGGCCGTGTAGCCGTAGCAGCGGGTGGTGATGCGTCCCGGCAGGGGGCGCAGCGCGTCGTAAATCAGCAGCGCGTCGTTCACGTCGCCGCCCGTCGAGCGAATCGAGACCACCACCTCGGCAGCCTCCAGCGCGGCGATGCGCGCCGCGGCGGCCCGGAACCGCTCGTAGGTGGCCACCCGCGCTCCGGGGTCGTCGAACTGCCACTCCTCCGGCACGCCGATGTTGCCCTCGATGTCGATGTAGCAGACGTCGGCGCTGTTTCTAATCCGAATTTCCGATTTCATCATGGTTTCCTTTTGAAAGTTTGATAATAACAGTTGCGTACCTTTCCATAGGAGCAGGCGAGCTCCACGGCCACGGCCTCCATCGCCTCGCAGCACCCCGCACCCGCGGCGATGCGCCGCTCGACCTCTTCGCGGAGCAGCCACCGCTCGCAGGCCCCGCGGGCGACCAGCCCCCGCGCAAGCAGACGCCGCGCCGCCTCCTCGGGGCTCCGTCCGCGGAGCTCCCGGGCGAGCATCCCCACCAGCCGTTCCTCACCGCTCATCGCAGGCCGTCCTCCATCAGACGGATGAAGCGGCAGCGGGCCGACGACCGCTCGGGGTCGTAGCGCTCGACGGCCTCGAGGATGGCGACCACCTCGCCCGCGCCCGTATCCAGGCGGAAGCGCGAGCGGATGTCGGGCATCCCCGTCCCGGGGGTGAACAACGCCGCATATTCGTGGGGTTCGAGCCGCAGCGTGAGGGTGATGCGCTGGCGGAGGTCCTCGATTTCGCTCTGGGCGAGGTAGCGGCTGCGCAGCCCCTCGGCCCCCTCCAGGTCGCCGAAGGTGAGCGTGAAGGGCTCCGTCTCGTCATCGCCCGCATGGTTGAAGGCCGCCAGCGGGTACTCGGCCTGCTCGTAGGGGAATCCCCACCGCTCGCCCTCGGGCAGCGAGTGGAGGCCGCAGTAGCGCACCACCGTGGGGGCGATGTTGCCGTCGGGCACCTCGGCGTCGCGGTCGCCCACCTGGAGCAGCGAGGCCGAGGCGGCATTGGCGTAGTAACCCTTCACGCTGAAGACCGGTGCAAAGAGGGGGTTGCGCAGCCGCTCCTCGCCCATCTTCGTGGCCCGGCTGGTCATCTCGTAGCTCCAGGCGCCGAACTCCTCGCCCGACTCCTCGTCGGCTCGGGCCACGGCCCCCTCGGCAGCGGCGTAGCACCACGTGCGCCGCTCGTGGAATCCGGGCGAGAGCTCCTCGAACTCGACCGGCTCCGAGAAGTCGGTCCGCGAGCGCCAGTCGGCATCGGGCCCCGCGCCGTAGAAGTCGTCGGCCGGTTCAATCCAGACCCTCCGCGAGGGCTCCTCGGTGAAGAAGCGCAGGTTGAAGAGGTGTCCGACGGCCTGCAGCAGCTCCATCTGCCGCACCTCGTGGCGCGCCACGTCGCCGAATTCGAGCAGCTCGTCGTAGCCGGGACGTCCTGAGAAGAGGGGGCGCATCGAGCACTCCTTGTCGAGCGTGAGGGTCATTCCCGGCTCGGCGCCCTGGAAGAAGATTGTGTCGAAGCGCACGGGCGAGGTGGGCGAGGCGGTGACGGGCGTCGAGCTCACCCGCAGCTCGACGGTCGTGGTGCCCCGCTCCTCGAGGTAGCCGTCGTAGAGCGCCCAGTCGAGCGTGTACTCTATCCAGACGTTCAGACCCCGGCGCATGAGCATGGGGTTCGAGAAGGAGCCGGTCGGAGGGGTGGAGACCTTGGCCGTGCGGCCCGAGAATTCGCACCAGGTCTGCGACTTGCCCCCGGTGACGTAGGTGAGCCGGTACTCGGCCCCCTCCTTGTGGCCGAAGACCACCACCAGATACTCGTAGTTGGGGCTCAGGTTGTTGCGCCGGTCCACAAAGCGGTTGGCCAGCGAGAACTGCAGCCGGCTCCCCGTCCCCAGGTAGAGCGAGTCGAAGCCCGTGAGGCGGTTGCGGTCCAGAATCCGGTGCTCGGTCGTGTAGCGGAGGAAGTATTCGAAGCCGACGGTCACCTCGCTCAGGGGGCGGAAGACGATGCCGCCATCCTCCTGGCGGAAGCAGCCGCCGTTGTTGAAGAGCTGCTCGCCCAGCGGCTCGCCGTCCTCGTCGACGCTCTGCGGCTGGGCCGTCTCGACGATGTTGCCCACGCTGTACTGCGTGCGGTAGGGGTCGGCGTAGACCCGTCCCAGGGAGTCGGCCTGCGCCCGGGCGGTGCTGAGGCGGCGGGCGAAGAAGCCCATGCGCTTCTGCAGGAGCGAGGTGTCGTGCGAGGTGTAGGCGCCGCTCATGTAGAGCGAGCGGAAGAACTCCGATTCGAGGAAGCGGCTCTCGACCGTGTAGCCCGCCCCGGTGAAGATGGCCTCGACCATCGGGGCCAGCTGCAGGAAGGGGTGGTAGTCGTCCACCGAGAGGAGCCGCTCGGCGGGATAGAGCCCCGTTCCGGAGCTCTGCTTGGGGTAGTCGTCGCGCACCACGGGGAAGAACTTCACCGCCGAGGAGTCGCTCCATCCGGCGCAGATGTCGACCGGCGTGAGCTGCATGCGGAAGGAGACGGGCAGCGTCCGGAGCATTCCCAGCGCGGCGCTGCGGGCCCACTGCGGCGCCCCGTCGCGCAGCTCGAGGCGGTAGCCCTCGGGGCCGCACGAGAGCAGACGCGCCGTACCGCTGAAGAGGAGCGCCCCCTTCCACTCGATGTCGACGCGGCGCGTGGTGAGGTTGAAGGTGCGCGTACCCTGCGGCGCATAGGCGTCGTCCAGCAGGCGGTCGTTGCGCGGCGAGCGGGGCAGCAGCAGCTCCATGGAGGAGCCCTCGCGGGCGGTCGCCGGGTCGGCAAGCGCCGCGGCATCGAATCCGGGGCGGAGCTGCGGCGTACCGTTCAGGTCGCAGGGCTGGTCATCGATACGGATTTCGGAACTCATAGCGCAACCTCCTTACGGGTGGGACGAATCGCAACCTCGAGCGCGTCGTAGGTGCCGTGGTGGTTGATTTCCACCTCGCTGGTGACCACGTCGACGGGCAGGTACTCCTCCCCGCAGAGCAGCCAGGCCTGCGACGAGGAGACGATGCCGGCGAGCGCCTCCATCACCTCCTCCCGCTCGAAGGCCGAGCGGAGCGTCACGAGGCGCTCCGAGGTGATGCGCACCACCTCGTGGCCCGCGGCGCCGTAGACGCGCTCCTTGACCGTCTGCTTGGCCACGACCGTCTCGAAGGGGAAGGTGTAGTGCTCGACGGAGCCCGCCGCGCTGCGCCACGCCAGACGGCGGCTTCCGTGGGGTGCCGGCGCCACGGAGTAGGTCACCGTGCCCCACTCGCCCGCCTCGACCGTCACGCGCACCGTCTCTTCGGGCAGGTCGTTCATGTTGAGCCGGAAGAGCTGCCAGCCGCCGTGCGTCGAGAGGTAGCTGCTGCTCTCGGTCCGCTCGCCCCCCATATGGGCCGTCACCGTCACGCGGAGGGGCTCTTCGGCAAAGAGGGTGAGCTCCTCGCACTCGACGGGGGAGATGAGGCGGCAGAGGGGCATCGTCGTCCGCAGCCCGGGGGCCACGGCCTTGCCGGCCTCCTGCGCCGAGACCCCGCCCACGGGCAGGAAGAGGAGGGCGTCGGAGCGGGCATCGTCGGCCCGCACCACAATCTGAACCGTCCGGACCTCGTCGTCGAAGAATCCGGTCGACCCCGCGGCGGGGGTGAAGCAGGCCTGCGGGCGGAGCATGGGGGCGATGTCGGCCGACCCGCCGAAGCAGCGGGCATAGCGCCGCGTGGCGAGGGTGTTGCCCGTCCGAGCATCGAGCAGCTGCAGAAGATGGTCTTCGGCCTCGCCGCTCACATCATCGAGTTCGAAGATGCAGCGCAGTTCGCCGCCGAGCGGCGCATTGTTTTCGGGAAGTTGCGTAAACTGTATCATATCGCGTGGTGTGTTGGTTTTTCGGGATAGGGTGCAGATGGGGTCCGGGGAAGGGCGCCGGGTTGGACCGGGGGGGGGTCGGGGGGTCGGGCGCCGGGGGTTGAGCATCGAGCTTTGGACGCCGGGGTTGGACGCCGGGGTTGGACGCCGGGGTTGGGCCCGGGTTTGGGCCCGGGGCGGGAGAACGGGTGGGGCGGCCGAAGAGGCGGCCTGGGCAGTTAGGCGGGCGGACGGTCGGGTGGGCGGCAGGGCGGCCGAACGGAAGGGTGAAAGAGTGGAAGGGATGGCAGGGCCGGACTGAAAAAGATGGTAATGGTAAAGGTCCCGGCCCGTCCGGGTCTCGATCCGTCAAGGGTTCGTTCGGACAACCCCTCCGGTCAGCCAAAGGGCCCGTCAAGGGTCCGGTCCGTCCGAGCCTCGGCCCGCCGGAGTTCCTTCCCGAGAGAGTCGCACCCCGTCAAGTCCCGACCCGCCCGAGTCTCGGCCTGTCGAGGGTTCGTTCGGACAACCCCTCCGGTCAGCCAAAGGGCTGTTCCGTCAAGGTCTCGGCCCGTCGAGGGTTCGTTCGGTCACCCTCCCCCGGTCAGCAAAGGGCCGTTCCGTCAAGGTCCCGGCCCGTCCGGGGCTCGGCCCGTCAAAGGTCCGGTCCGCCCGAGCCTCGGCCCGCCGGAGTTCCTCCCCGGGAGAGTCGCACCCCGTCAAGGTCCGGCCCGCCCGGGTCTCGGCCTGTCAAGGGTTCGTTCGGTCACCCTCCCCCGGTCAGCCTAAGGGCCGTTCCGTCAAGGTCCCGGCTCATCCGGGGCTCGGCCCGTCAAAGGTCCGGTCCGCCCGAGCCTCGGCCCGCCGGAGTTCCTCCCCGAGAGAGTCGCACCCCGTCAAGGTCCGGTCCGCCCGAGCCTCGGCTCGCCGGAGTTCCTCCCCGGGAGGGTCGCCCCACCCCTCCACGTCAGGGTCCCCACCGCACCTTTTCCCCTTTCCTCCCCCTTCATGTCCTCCTCCTCTCCTCTACCGCTCCGGCGCCTCTTACCCCTCCGACGCCCCGCCCCTCCATCCTGCGTTCCGGTGCGGCTGAGCCGCAGGGGCCGCGATTCGACCGCCGGGGGTGGAATCGCCCGAGCCAAGATGTGGAACGGGATTTCGGGTGCGGAGCGGAGAGCTGCCGCCGCGTCGGGGGCTCCGTTGCCGAGGCCTCCGGGTAGCCGGCCGGAGCCGACGCCGGGCAGACAGACATCCCGGGAAAGGGGGGGGAGAGGCATCCCGGAAAAGGAAAAAACAAAGAGCAGGAAAGGGTTTTCGAGCAGAAGGGGCCGAAACCGGCGAAGCGGCAGAGCCGCGAAGGGAAGACCGGTGGAGCAATGCCGCTGTACAGAGATGAAACGGAGCAGCGGTAAAGCGGTGCCGCGGTAAAGCGGGAAAAAGACAGAGATGCTTCGGTGCAACAGAGAAGCGGTACAGCGAAAAGCAGGACGGCAATGCTGTGGCACGGCGGGAAAACGGCGGAGCGATGCAAATAAAACGGTGCTGCGGTGAGCGGTGCAGCGGGAAACCGGGTAGCGGTGCGGCTGTGAACCGATGGAACAATGCTGCGGCGCGGCTGTAAACCGGAGCGGCGGTGCGCCCGAGGGGGGGGGCGAAGTGTCGACAACGTGTCGATAAAGTGTCGAAAGCTGTTGAAACGGGTTGATAACTTCGGCCGTAACTCTATGAATCAACCGATTGGCGGTGTTGATAACCTCCCGAACGGAGGCGGCCGACTGTGGATTACACGGCAAATATACAACCCCGACACCCCCCTTGTCAAGAGGTCGGGCAAGATTTTCTCGAAAATGTGGAATAAACTTCCGATTTTTGCTTACCTTTGCGTGTTGAACCAATTGCTCACAACCCATGGATGATGGTCACAGTACCCCATATCGCCGTAGCGTCGTATCCCGACGCGCTCCCCTTCATCTATGGCATCCGGCACGCTCCTGACTTCCGCGTCGGCGAGCTGCTGGCGGCTACACCGGAGCGCTGCGCCGAACTCTTTGCCGAACGGGAGACCGACCTGGCCCTCGTTCCGGCCGCTCTCGTGCCCGACCTTCACGACGCCGACATCGTCACCGAATACTGCGTCGGAGCCACCGGCCCGTCGCGCTCGGCGCTGCTGCTGAGCAACGACCCCCCGCGCGAACTCCGTCGCCTCTTCCTCGACCCCCAGTCGCCCACGGCCGCCCATCTGGCCGCCTACCTGCTGGGCAAGCGCTGGGGACTCACCCCCAAATATGTCCCGCTCGACGACTCCGAGCTGCTCTTCCGCGTCGAAACGGGCGACGGCTTCGTGCTGGGCGGAGGCAAGGCCGCCGACGCCGAGGGGCTCTTCACCCACGTGACCGACCTCACGGGCGAGTGGTGCGCCACCGAGCAGCTGCCCGTGGCGCTGGGCGTCTGGGTCGCCCGCAAGGGGACCGACCTGCTCCAAATCGAGGCGCTGGAGTATGCCCTCACCTTCGGACTGGAGCACACCTTCGAGGCGGTGCGCGAATCGGTTCCCGACGAGGCGCTGCTCGAAATCTACGAACATCTCTCCTCGGAGGTCGACTACCTGTTCGACCTCGAGAAACACAAGGCTCTCAAACGATTGTGGTCCTCCGGCGTGAAGAACGCGCTGCGGACCAATCCCGGCTGAAGGTAGCAACGGGTGCCGCCTGAGCACCGCCCGATTTGCCGATACGGATTACGCAATTTCTAAACGGGAGCCACAATGATTACCATCTACCTCAAGCAATACAACAAAATCATCCGCAACGCCGACACCAAGCTCTTCGACGACCTGGGTTACGACGACATTCTGTGGATTGACATGCTGTTGCCGACCATCAAGGAGCAGAAGGCCGTGGAGAACTTCATGGAAATCAGTCTCCAGACCAAACAGCAGGTCGAGGAGATTGAGTCGACGTCGAAGTACTCCGAGACGGAAAACGCCATCATCTCCAACTCCAACTTCTTCGTTCCGACGGGGGAGTCGTTCCTCGTCGAGCCCGTCTCGTTCATCATCTCCAACGAGGGCGTGCTGGTCTCGGTGCGCAACGCCGAGTTCCGCACCTTCCGCGAGACGGAGAAGCGGCTGCAGATGAACTACCGCAGCTACTCGACGGGCTACCACGTCTTCATCTCGCTGCTCGAGGTGCGCATCGACTTCGACGCCGACCTGGTCGAGCTGGTCTCCAAGCAGGTAGGCACCCTCTCGAAGGACATCAATTCGGAGGATGCCATCGACAAGGCGGTGCTGCACCGCATCAGCGCCCTGCAGGAGAGCACCATGTCGCTGCGCGAGAACATCTTCGACCGCCAGCGCGTCCTCTCGGGCATTCTGCGCTCGGAGCGCTTCCCGAGCGATATCTACCCGCGGCTGCAGCTGATGATTAAGGACGTCAACTCGCTCATCAACCACGCCGACTTCAGCTTCCAGCGACTCGACTACATCCAGGATGCGGCGCTGGGTCTGATTAACATCGAGCAGAACGAAATCGTCAAGATATTCTCGGTGGCGGCCGTCATCTTCATGCCCGCGACGCTCATCGCCTCCATCTACGGCATGAACTTCAAGTTCATGCCCGAGATGAGTTGGGACTACGGCTACCTCTTCGCGCTGGCGCTCATGGTGCTCTGCTCAGCGCTGACGATTCTCTTCTTCCGCTTCAAGAAATGGCTGTAGAGAGCCGAACCGAACAGACGAGGGACCCGTCGCACGACGGGTCCCTCGTCTGTTTTTGTCTCTTCGTTTGTCTGTTTGGCCAGTCGTTGGCCGGCTGCTCCGCCGACCGTTTGCCGACATCCCGCCTGTTTTGTCCGGTTTTCAAGCTGTTCAGCAGGTCGTTGGCCGGTCGTTCCACGGGCTGTTCTCCGGCCACTCGCCGATTTTGTCTGTCGGGCCTGCTCCGTCGGGTCCGTCGGGTCCATTGGTCCGTTGGTCCGTAGGGTCCATTGGCGCCGGAGGGGGTCCGTTGATGCCCGCACCCTGCCGCGGCCTGCGCCCTCTGCCTGCATCGAGGCGGCGGAAAAGCGTGCCGCCGCCCGGCTCGGCGCCGGACGAAAAATGCACGCGGCCCGAACCTCCGGCCCGGATGCCGACAACGGAGCCGCTACGCGCTCAAAACCTGCTCGCACGGACCTGCCCCGCTTGGGACATTTCAGCTCGGAACATCTCCGCACAGAACGTTCCCGTGCGGGCTATTTCCCCCTTGGGCCGCCCTGCTCCGGACACCTTCACTCAAGAAGCTCCGCTCCGGCCGTCCCTTCCAGGCCGCTCCCGGACACCCCCGCTCAGGCGGGAAACTCCTCGGGATGGCTCTTGACGTAGCCGAGCAGCATCGCCTCGTAGTTCTCGTCGAGCGACTGATACTCCGTCTGCAGCGCGTCGATTTTCGCCTCGTCCTCCTCCGTGGCATGCTCGCAGCAGGGGGACTCGATGCCCTCCAGCACGCGGCGCGCCCGCTCGACGATGTCGGCACGGCGCACCGCACCCAGCTCGCGGAAGTAGCGCACGGCCGGCTCCAGCAGATGGGCGTGGCGGTTGTAGCAGAGGCCGAAGAAGCCGCATTCGCGCACCTCGTCCTCGACCACCCGCGTCACGTAGAAGAGCCGCTCGCCGTGGGTCAGCCCCTCGGGACAACCCCGCTCGTTGCAGATGCCCTTCTCCTCGAGCGAGCTCCAGATGCGGTCGTAGAGCGCCTCGCCCTCCTGCGACTCGGTCTCGGCCCCCGGCTCGGAGCGATGTCCCTCATGACAAAGTTTTTCGAAAAAGTTCCACATGGTCAGTTGTTTTTGACGGGTCAGAAACGGCTGATGCACACGCCCTTGCGGAGGTAGGATAGCTCTCCGGCAGAGACCTACGCCCGGTCGAACATCCCTTCCCGAAGGAGGGGCTCCATCCCGACGTCAGGCCTCGCCCTGCCGGCAGTCCCCGCCCCGACGGATGTTTTTCTCCTTTCTCCCGAGCGAAGCCCTCTTCCCGGCGGCGTTTTTCTCATCGGCCGAAGCCTTTTCTCCGGCGGTGCTCTCCTTCCCCGGCCGGAGCCTTCGCCCGATCCTCGGGCCGGCAAGGTGCGGCACCCGGTACGGCGTCATCGCAGCGCATTTCCAAACAAATTTACGAAATTCCTGCAAAAACCGTACTCCGCACCCCCTCCGAATTGCACCTCCACCCCCATTTTTTGCCGCCGCCGGCTCCCCGCCCGCTCCGCCACACCCCGATTCACTCCGAAGCCCCCTTCTCCGGCAACACCCGACCCGTCCAGCCCGCCTCCCTCGCCTGCACCCCGTCTACGCCCTCCGGAGCACCCGCATCGTCCGCCCGCAACCCGCCCACATCGCTCACCTCTTCCCGATATCCGGCATCCAGCCTCCTCCCCGATGCCGCCGAAACTCCTCTCCGCCCACTCCCCGCCAACGCCGCCACATTCGTCTCCTCCTCCTGCCGGAACCACACCCCGACTCGCCCCCGCCCCCGCCGTCTCTCCTGCCGTCTTCCCCATCACCGCCCCCCCGCAGCAGCCCACCGACCGGGTGGCCGGCCAATGCCCCCTCCGTCACCTTTCCGCCTCCCGCCCTTCTCTGCGTCGCCATCCTTTCTCCCGCCGCCTTCCGCCGTCACCACCGTCGTCTCCCCCTCCTCCCGCCGTCGCCGGCTCCTCACCTCCCCCGCCACGGCGCCCCCTCCGCACCCCCTTCTTTCAAAGAAAGAAGAGCCGACGCGGCCCTTATTCCCGACAAAATCGCTATCTTTGCAAAATATGGACGGCCCACCGGCAAAAAACGCGCGCAAGCGTGGCCTTTTGCCCGCGCCTTTTCGTATATTTGCACACTTGTATCCGCGTCATGCTCGAAAAACTGGCTAAACAGACCGCCGTCTACGGCATCAGCACCATCGTGGTGCGGTTCCTGAGCTACCTGCTCACGCCCTACTATACACGCATCTTCGGGCAGGAGACCTACGGCATCGTCACCGATGTCTACGCCCTCATCCCGCTGGCCCTCACCCTCCTGACGATGGGCATGGAGTCGAGCTACTTCCGCTTCTCGGCCAAGGCCGAGGAGGCCGGCGGCGACGTACAGGGCGCCAAGCGCCGGCTCTTCGCCACCACGTGGGGCGCCACCTCGCTGGCCGCCGTGCTCTTCTTCGCCCTCATCCTGCTCTTCCGCCAGGGCATCTCCGCCGCCATGGGCCCGGCCTACGCCGCCCATCCCGACTACATCGTCTGGGTGGGGCTCATCATCCTCTTCGACGTCTCGGCCTGCATCCCCTTCTCGCGGCTGCGCGAACAGGGGCGCGCCATGACCTTCGTGGCCATCAAGGCGCTCAACGTGGTGCTCAACGTCGCCCTGGCCTTCGCCTTCGGCATGGCGGGGCTCTTCGCCACGGAGTTCGGCGTGGGGTGGGTCTTCGTGGCCAACCTCGCGGCCAGCGTGGTGACCTGGTGCGTCATCCTCCTCACCACCGACCGCGTCCTTCCGCGCATCGACCGCCGCCTGCTGACGGCCGTCTTCGCCTACTCGCTGCCGCTGCTGGTGGGCGGACTGGCCGGCACGGCCAACGAGTTCATCGACCGCCAGCTCATCAAGTACCTCGTCCCCGAGGGGGCGATGGCCCAGCTGGGCGTCTACGGCGCCATCACCAAGATTGCCGTGGTGATGATGCTCTTCTACCAGATGTACCGCCTGGCGGCCGAGCCCTTCTTCCTCTCGAACTTCCGCAAGTCGGAGTTCGTCGCCATGAACGCCGCGGCGCTCAAGTACTACGTCATGGCCTCGATGCTCATCTTCCTGGGCATCGCCCTCTTCCGCGACCTCTTCGCGCTGATTGTGGGGCGTGACTTCCGCGAGGGCATCTACATCCTGCCCGTCGTGCTGGGGGCCAACGTGCTGACGGGCGTCTGGCTCAACCTCTCGTTCTGGTACAAGCGCGAGGAGCGCACCTCGCTGGCCATCGTCGTCACGGGGACGGGCCTCGTGGCGATGCTCTGCTTCGGGTGGCTGATGATTCCCCGCTGGGGCTACTTCGGGGCGGCCTGGGCGCGGCTGGCCAGCGAAACGGCGATGGTGGCCGTCAGCTGGTGGCTCAACCGCCGCTTCTTCCCCACGCCCTACGACTGGCGGCGCATGGGCGAGTATGTCGTCACGGCCCTCGCGCTCTTCTTCGTCTGCGAGCGGGCCGGGGTCGTCCTGGACAATATTTGGTTGAGCTATGCGTTTAACATAGTGGCATTTGCGGGCTATACGGCCTACCTCGTACGGCGCGAGCACATCGACCTGAAGGCGATGCTCCGCTCGGCGCTCCACCGCCGGTAGCCGGGGGGGGCAGGAAGGGGAGAGCCGGCCCCGCAACGAAACAACGAAACAACGAAACAAGGAACAGAAAGGAGAAGATTCGCATGCGATTTGCCGACATCATCGGACAGGAGGAGCTCAAGCGCCACCTCGTGCAGGGCATCGACTCGGGGCGCGTGAGCCACGCCCAGCTCTTCACGGGAAGCGCCGGACGGGGCGCGCTGGCGCTGGCCGTGGCCTACGTGCAGTACCTCTGCTGCCGCCACCGCCGCAACGGCGACTCGTGCGGCGAGTGTCCCGACTGCCGGCAGATTGCCGAACTGGCCCACCCCGACCTGCATCTGGTCTTCCCGGTCAACCGCCAGGGCAAGAAGTCGGGCGAGGCGGTGCGCAGCGACGAGTTTCTTCCCCTCTTCCGCGAACTCTTCACCCGCACCGGAGGCTACTTCTCGCCCCAGATGTGGTACGACAGCCTCGATTTGGGCAAGACGCTCAAGGGGATGATTTCGGCCCGCGAGGCCGACGACATCATCCGCAAGCTCTCCTTCAAGAGCTACGAGGCGGAGTACAAGACGATGCTCGTCTGGCTGCCCGAGACGATGAACGAGGAGGCGGCCAACAAGCTGCTCAAGATTCTCGAAGAGCCGTGGGAGCGGACCCTCTTCCTGCTGGTGAGCGAGCAGCCCGAGCTGCTGCTGCCGACCATCCTCTCGCGTACGCAGGAGGTCACCGTGCCGCGCCTCGAGCCGCGCGTGCTCGAGGAGGAGGCCTTCCGGCTGGGGGTCGACGACCCGCTGCGCGCCCGCAACATGGCGCGGCTGGCCGGGGGCGACCTGCTCGAGCTGCAGCGCCTGGCGGCGGGCGAGAGCGACACGCTGCGCCACGAAAACTTCACGCTCTTCTGCTCGCTCATGCGGCTGAGCTACAACAACCGCCACCTCGAGCTGCTGGGGTGGGCCGAGCAGGTGGCCGCCCTCACGCGCGAGCAGCAGCGGGCCTTCCTGCGCGACATGGCGCGGCTGCTGCGCGAGAGCTTCGTGCTCCACGCCGGCATCGACTCGGTCTGCTACCTCTGGGGCGAGGAGCTGGACTTCTGCCGCAAGTTCTGCCCCTATGTCGACTCGCACAACATCGAGCCGCTGGTGGCCCAGGTCGAGAGCGCCCAGGCGCAAATCTCGCAGAACGGCAACCCCACGATTGTCTTCACGCACTTCGCCCTCGCGGTGAGCAAAATGATAGGATTACGTTAACGTCAACGCTATGGAGTTATGGCACGTGTGGTATTTTTGACAGGAGGAAACGTCGGCGACGTAAAACGGCGCCTGCAACGGGCACAACAGTTGCTCAACGAACGGGTGGGGGCGGTGCTGCGCTGCTCGCACCGCTACGAGAGCGCCCCGTGGGGCTTCGAGGCCGAGGAGCGCTTCTCGAACCAGGCCATCGAGGTGACCACCGACCTCTCGCCGCTCGAGGTGCTCGACACCATCGAGCAGATTGAGAACGAGCTGGGGCGCAACCGCGCGGCCGAGGCCGTCGAGCGTGCCCGCACGGGGAGCCGCTACTGCTCGCGCCCAATCGACATCGACATCCTCTTCTACGACGACCGGGTGATTGACACCCCGCGCCTGGTGGTTCCCCACCCGCTTCTGGCCGAGCGGGAGTTCGCGCTGGTTCCGCTCTGCGAAATCATGCGCACGCGCCGCCATCCGGTCACGGGGCAGACGGTGGGCGAGATGCTCGCGGCGCTCAAACACGACAACGAACCGACGACATGCTGAACGGAAAACGACTCAGAATAACGGCCGCCCTCTGCCTCCTGGCAGCGCTGGGCGGATGCTTCAAGGATGTCTCCTACGACACCTCCTACGTGCTCAAGCCGCTGCTCCAGAGCGCCTCGGGCAGCGACGTGGAGGCGCTCGAGGGGACCCTTGCCTATGCCTTTGCGGCCGACACCTCCGAGTGGGAGGTGACGAGCTACGAGGATGCGCTGGCGGGCATCATCACCTCGCGGCGCGACCCCTCGCTCAAGGACAACGCGCCGATGGCCACGGCCGAGCCCTACGAGGCCGAGGGGACACGCGGCTGGCTGACGATGCGCATCACGCGGTCGAGCGCGCTGGTGGTGGCCGTCAACCCCGAGCTGCGCCTCTACGGCTACCGCCAGCAGGGCTTCGGCGAGAACATGCCGCGCCTCTACTCGACGGTGGTCTTCCGCCCCTGGAAGCAGAGCTACGACGAGTCGAAGTCGTGGTTCATGCGCAACGATTTCTACACCCCGCCGCTCGAGGCGCAGTACATCATCGAGCCCTACGTCGAGACCACCGAAGGGGCGACGCCCGAGCAGCTCACCTCGCTCAAGGCCTACGCCTATGCGGTCGACACCACCGACTGGAAGGTGGCCACCTACGACGACGCCACGCTGGGCATCATCACCTCGAAGTACGACGAGGAGGAGACCAAGCGCAACCCGATGGCCACGGCCTCGCGCGACTCCGGAACGGGCAACTTCACGATGACCGTCTCGGGCACGCCGCTGATGGTCATCGTCGCCGACACGCGCAACCGCCGCTACGCCTACAGCCGCCAGGACATCGACCTCTCGGGAGGCCCCTACTCGGCGCGGCTCACCTTCCGCCCGTGGCGCACCGACTCGGTCTACGTCGAGGACGGCTGGCGCTTCGTCAACAACTACGACCCCGAAGCCGAGCCCGAGAACGGGACGACCCTCAAAACCAGACAACGATGAACGCCATGCCCCGACATACCCTGCGCGCCCTTCGGCTGGGCGTCCTGCTGCTCTTCGGCTCGACGCTGCTGAGCCGCTGCGCCACGATGATGACCCCCACGGGCGGCCCCAAGGATACGCTCCCGCCGGTCATCCTCACCATGACGCCCGACAACTACACGCGCAACGTACCCACCGTCCCCAAGGGGATGAAAATCTACATCGGCTTCGACGAGTTCGTCCAAATCAAGGACCAGCAGAAGGAGTTCTTCACCTCGCCGCAGATGAAGAAGAAGCCGACGCTGACGCTGCGCGGACGCGGGCTGGTCATCCAGCTGCGCGACACGCTGGAGCCCAACACCACCTATGCGCTCAACTTCGGCAGCGCCATCCAGGACAACAACGAGAACAACCCGCTCTACTCGATGCGCTACGTCTTCTCGACGGGCGACGAAATCGACTCGATGATTCTCTCGGGCTACACGGCCGACAGCTACAAGACCGACTCCGTGTCGAAGAGCTTCATCTGGTTCTACCCGGCCGACTCGCTGGACGAGACCCCCGAGTACGACTCGACCATCTTCAACCGCAAGCCCTCGGTCATCGCCCGGGCCGAGACCAACGGCATCTTCATCGCCCAGAACCTCAAGCCCATCCCCTACCGGCTCTACGCCATCGAGGATACGAACGACAACCAGATGTACGAACCCGGAGTCGACCAGGTGGGCTTCATCGAGGAGCTGCAGAACCCGCTCGAGCTGCCCGACTTCGCCATCTGGTATGACTCGCTGCGCCGCTACGTGACGGCCGAGCCTCAGCTCTACTTCCGCATGTTCACCGACGTGGCCTTCCGCCGCCAGATGCTCTCCGAGACGGCCCGTCCGCTCCAGCACCAGGCGATGCTCTACTTCGCCTCGGCCCACCCGCGCATCGTGCGCATCCACTTCGACAGCATCCCCGACGAGCGGGTCATCATCGACCCCCAGACCGTGGGGCGCGATACGGTGGCGCTGTGGTTCAACATGCCCTCCGAGTCGCTTCCCGACACCATCCGCGGCACCATCACCTACTTCAAGCACGACTCCATCCGCCAGCTGCAGGAGGTGACCGAGGATTTGAAGCTCGCATGGCGCCTCGTCGAGACCAAGGCCGAGGAGCGCGAGCGCGAGAAGCTCGAACGCGAGAAGCGCAAGGCCGAGGAGGCGGGCGAGGAGTGGACCCCGCCGGCCGAGAAGAACCCCTTCGCCTGGAAGTTCGTCACCTCGGGCGAAATCAACCCCGAAGAGGACCTCGTCGTCGACTTCGACTACCCGCTGGCGCGGCTCGACTCGGCCTCGCTGGTGCTCACGCGCGACTACCCCGACAGCACCCACGAGGAGGTGCCGCTGCGCATCGTGCGCGACACGGCGCAGCTGCGCCGCTGGCACATCCGCACCGAGTGGGTTCCCGCCTCGAAGTATACGCTCACCATCCCCGCGGGGGCCATCACCGACATCGCCGGCTTCTCGAACGACTCCATCGTGGAGTCGCGCGCGACGATGGACCCCGAGAAGTTCTCGACGGTGAAAATCAACGTCGTGGCGCCCGACGACGGGACGCGCTACATCATCCAGATGCTCGACGGCGGCGGCAAGCTCAAGCAGGAGCGGCGCGACCTGAGCAGCGGCCTCTGCCAGTTCAACTACGTGCCGGCGGGCGACATCCGCTTCCGCGTCATCGAGGACAGGAACGGCAACGGCAAGTGGGATGCGGGCAACCTCGTCGAGCGGCGCCAGCCCGAGCGCACGGAGCTCTACGCCAACGACGACGGGGAGGACACCTTCACCACCAAGGCCAACTGGGAGATGGAGTTCACGATGGACATGTCGCGGATATTCGCCCCCGTGACGATGGAGTCGCTCATCCGCACGCTCGACGAGCGCGAGGAGCAGCGTCTGCGCCGCGAGGCCGAGAAGCTGGCCAAGGAGGGCGACAAGGGGCGCCGCGAGCGCGAGATGCAGGAGCGCCAGGCCAACCAGGAGCGCTTCAACAACACCATGAATACCACGGGCGGCATGTTCATGCGCTGACGCGCCCCCGCAGAGAGAGACCCAATGAAACGATTTGCAATCATCGGACTACTGACCGCGGCCCTGCTGGGCTGCGCAAGCGCGCGGGCGCAGCACACGCTGGGCTTCGTCGTGGGCTACGGCATGGGCAGCGCCCGTTTCCAGCCCACGCAGGAGACGCGCGGCGTGTGGGGCATGTACAGCGCCGGCCTGACGTGGCGCCACTACGGCAAGCAGCGCTTCGTGGGGGGCTTCGGCGCCGACCTGGAGTTCCTCCAGCAGGGCTTTTCGTTCGCCCTCAACGCCTCGCAGGTCGAGGACAAGAAGGACTACAGGTACTACACGCGTCGCGTCAACTCGGTAGTGCTGCCCATCGTCTGGCAGCCCCACGCCTACCTCTTCAAGCACCGCGTAAGGCTCTACCTCGAGGCGGCGGCCACCTTCTCCTACAACATCTCGTCGACCTACGAGGACGAGGTGCTGCGCGACGCCGGGCGCCCCGACTGGCGGGGCGACTACCCCTTCAAGGTCGAGCGCGACAACCGCTGGGGCTACGGCCTGGCCGGCGGCGCCGGCATCGCCATCCTCATCCGCCGCTTCGAGCTCAACCTGCGGGCCCGCTACTACTTCGGCTACTCGGACATCGTGCGCAACCGCAACAAGTATGCGGACAACACCACCGACGGCGCCGAGAACCCCTTCTGGGCCACGCCGCTGCGCTCGCCGATGGACAACCTCAACATCAGCATCGGCCTGAGCTACCGCTTCAACAAGGAGGGCTTCGACTCGTGGAACACGCCGCGCCGCAAACGCGAGAAGGCCGGCGTCGAATTCAGTTACGACAAGAAAAACAGATAACACCATGGAAACGACCCGTCAGCAGAAAATCGCCCGTCAGATTCAGAAGGACATCGCCGACATCTTCCAGAAGGAGGGGGCCGCGCTGGTCCGCGGGCTGCTCGTCACCGTCACGGCGGTGCGCGTCTCGCCCGACTTCAGCTACGCCAAAATCTACGTGAGCGTCTTCCCCTTCGAGAAGAGCCGCGAGCTCATGGAGCGTCTCGAGCACGAGAACTGGTTCGTGCGCCGGGCGCTGGGCCAGCGCATCCGCAACCAGCTGAAGAACGTCCCCGAACTGCAGTTCTTCCTCGACGACTCGCTCGAATACATCGAGCACATCGAGGAGGCGCTCAAACACTGACCCGACCGCTCCGCACCGCACCCCTCGCCGCCGCATGAACCTGCCCCGCCATATCGCCCGCCGCTACCTCTTCGCGCCCAAGTCCCACTCGGTCATCAACCTCATCGCGGGGCTGAGCGTCGTGGCCGTGGCCATGCCCGTGGCGGCGATGCTCATCCTGCTCTCGGTCTTCAACGGCTTCGAGAGCCTCATCCGGCAGATGGGCGGGGCCTTCGACGCCGACCTGACGCTCACGCCCGCCGC
>ULTP01015600.1_pt1 | contig 18958 bp, 15 predicted proteins | sample 1957721 | NCBI WGS metagenome assembly ULTP01 (sample SAMEA4835737, study PRJEB28245) | human gut metagenome | biome: gut microbiome; material: fecal sample | place: Denmark | collected 2008 | reverse complement strand
TTATATTATTATATATTTTTTCTCAAACATAAAAAGACGCAAATATACGGTAATTATATTTACATCTTTTGTACATAACATTTATTTGCGCTTATTATATCAGCCTTTTTTTATAAATTCAAGTAAATTCGACATATATTTCAAAAAATTTGATAAACATTATAAATTTTTTACACAATTTCTTTTATATATTACCATAGAATTTCTTTATTCTAGAAATTTGAAATAATTGTATATTTTGCTAAAAAGAAAAATAGCGATTCAACTCCTGATTTGAACCACTATTTTCCCTGTAATATTTTATTGAATGATTACTAGCTAATTAATTAAACATTATAATCAGATACTTTTTTGTAAGCATATAATGCTGATCCAACGAAAGCTACTGCTAAAACAACTGCACCTAATATATTTCCATTTCCTGCATATGGTAATTTAGATGTATTAGCTGTATTTTTAGCTGTATTTACAGTTGAATTTGTATTTGTATTGTTATAACTACTAACTGCTGCATTTATTGAAGTTGAATTTGTATTTACTTTATTATTAGTAGTTGCATTAGTTGTTGTTGCATTTATACTAATAGAACCTGCATTTGTATTTGTTGCATTTGTAGTACTTGGTGTAACTGTTACTGAATTTGCTGTAATTTGAGTTGCATCACTCATTACATTTCCAAATAAAATAGCTACAACTGCTACAATTAATAAACTTATTAATAATTTTTGTTTTTTCATTTTTAACATCACCCTAATCTCCTATACTTATTATTAAATTTTTCTCTTTTTTTATACATCTATTAATATTATAGCACAAACTTTTTTCATTTCAAGTTTTTTCTACATATTTTTTATTACAAATGTGTAACACTTGACATTTTTTTGTATTTTTTCTATAAATTTAATGTTTTTTGCATTTTTCTTTAAATTTCTCTATACATTAAATCTAAATAGTACTATATCTCCATCTTGCATTACATATTCTTTTCCTTCTGAACGAACTAAACCTTTTTCTTTAGCTTGTACCATTGAATTATTTGCTTTTTCAGTTAAATCTTCAAAAGAAATAACTTCTGCTTTTATAAATCCTCTTTCTATATCTGAATGAATTTTACCAGCAGCTTGAGGAGCTTTTGTTCCTTTTTTTATTGTCCAAGCTCTAACTTCTGGTTCACCTGCTGTTAAGAAACTCATTAATCCAAGTAAACTATAGCTTGCTTTTATTAATTTATCTAATCCTGATTCTTGTAATCCAAGTGCATCTAGCATTTCTTTTTTATCTGCATCTTCTAAAGTACTTAACTCTTCTTCTATTTTTACACAAAGAGGAATTACTTCTGCATTTTCTTCTTTTGCATATTCTTTTACTTTTTGGACATTTTCATTAGAATCTGGATTTGCTAAGTCTTCTTCTGAAACATTTGCTACATACATAATTGGTTTTAATGTTAGTAAAAAGCTTTCTTTAAGAATTTCTTTTTCTTCGTCTGTATAATCTAAAGTTCTTGCTGATTTTCCATTTTCCAAAGCTTGTTTTACTTTTTCTAAAGTATCTATCTCAAATTGATATTTTTTATCACCTTTTACCAATTTTTTAGCTCTTTCTAATCTTTTTTCTACAGTTTCTAAATCTGCAAATATTAATTCCAAATTAATTGTATCTATATCTCTAAGTGGTGAGATTGATCCATCAACATGAACAATATTTGAATCTTCAAAACAACGAACTACTTCTAATATACTGTCAACTTCTCTTATGTGTGATAAAAATTTATTTCCCAATCCTTCACCTTTACTAGCTCCTTTTACTAAACCAGCTATATCAACAAATTCTACTACTGCTTTTGTTACTTTTTCTGGATTGTAAATTTCTGCTAATTTATCTATTCTTTCATCTGGAACTGCTACAACACCAACATTTGGCTCTATTGTACAAAAAGGATAATTTGCACATTCTGCTCCTGCTTTAGTAATACTATTAAATAATGTACTTTTTCCAACATTTGGAAGTCCAACTATTCCTATTTTCATTTTATTTTACCTTTCTTATATTCTATTTATGTATTTCAGTTTGGAGCCCACTATCAGACTTGAACTGACGACCTCTTCCTTACCAAGGAAGTGCTCTACCACCTGAGCTAAGAGGGCCTATTCATCATCATCTGAAATACATTTTATTGCTTTTTTTCTGATTCTTTGTATTGCATTATCTACTGCTTTTACCTGTGCATCTAATTTTATTGCAATATTCACATAAGACTCTCCTTGAACATAAAAATCTAGTACTTTTTTTTCAAAGGTACTTAAATTTTTATCTATCCTGCTTTCAACAGCTTCAAAATATTCTTTTTTTGTGATTGTTTCTAGTGGATCTTCTACTAATTTTGTATCTAATATTTCCATTATTGATGTTTCGTCATTTTCATCATATGCTGACGTATTTAATGAAAATGATGAATTTAATGGTATATGTTTTTGTCTATTTGATGTTTTAATTGCTGTTATTAGCTGTCTTTCTATACACAAATTAGCAAAAGTTTTGAATGAATTTTGTTTTTCAACATCAAAAGATTTGATAGCCTTGTACAAACCTATCATTCCTTCTTGTACCATATCCTCTTTTTCAGCACCAATTATAAAAAATTTATTTGCTTTCATGCTAACTATATCATTGTATTTTCCAATTAAAAAATCAAGTGCATTCTTATCTCCTGAATGTACTAATTTTATCAATTCTTCATCTGGTACATCTTCATATTCACTTTTAAAAGAGTAATATTCTTTATTAGCCATTAAAATATGTTCCTCCTAGAGCTGTATATAGTCATATTATATGTAGAAAATTCAGTAATGTCAATACTTTTCACTAATAAAACACAGAACAAATAATAGATTTTTTATTAAACATTTATTAAATAAATTTTAGCTACATTTTTTAGTAAAACTTGTGTGCAAAGTTGGGCGTAAACCTTTATATAATAGGAAGTGCAAAGCACTTTCCTATTATATAAAAAAAGAATCACTAAATTGTGATTCTTTTTAACTGTATTTAGTAATTTTTATTTTGCATAATCTATTACTCTAGATTCTCTTATTACATTTACTTTTATTTGTCCTGGATATTCCATTTCATTTTCTACTCTTTTTGCAACTTCTCTAGCCATTACTACCATTTCGCTATCGCTTACTTTATCTGGTTTTACGATTAAACGAACTTCACGTCCAGCTTGTATTGCAAATGATTTTTCAACGCCTTCAAAAGAGTTTGCAATTTCTTCAAGTTTTTCAAGTCTTTTAATATATGACTCTAATGTTTCTCTTCTTGCTCCAGGTCTTGAAGCAGAAATTGCATCTGCAGCTTGTACTAATACAGCTTCTATTGTAAGAGGTTCTACATCTCCATGGTGTGCTTCAACTGCATTTATTACTAATTCGTTTTCTTTATATTTTTTCAATATATCAACACCAATTTCAACATGTGTTCCTTCCATATCATGGTCTAAAGCTTTTCCTATATCATGTAATAAACCTGCTCTTCTAGCAATTTTTGAATTAATTCCTAATTCATCTGCCATTATTCTAGCCAAGTTTGAAACTTCGATTGAGTGGTTTAAAACATTTTGACCATAACTAGTTCTATATTTTAGTTTTCCTATAAGCTTGATTAAATCTGGATGTAAATTGTTTACACCTGTTTCTAAAACAGCTCTCTCTCCTTCTTCTTTTATAATTGATTCAACTTCTTCTTTTGATTTTTCAACCATTTCTTCTATTTTAGCTGGATGAATTCTTCCATCATCAATCAATTTTTCCAAAGTTAGTCTTGCAACTTCTCTTCTAAGAGGATCAAAACCTGAAATGATAACAGCTTCTGGTGTATCATCAATTATAAGGTCAATACCTGTTAATGTTTCTAGAGTTTTTATATTTCTACCTTCTCTACCAATAATTCTTCCTTTCATTTCATCATTTGGAAGTGAAACTACTGATACAGTTGTTTCTGATGTATGATCTGCAGCACATTTTTGAATTGCAAATCCTACAATTTCTCTAGCATTTTTTAAGGCATCTTCTTTTGCTTTAGCTTCTGCTTCTCTAATAATTGCAGCTTTTTCTGAAGTTACTTCTTTTTCTAAGTCGTTTAGTAATTTTTGTTTTGCTTGTTCTTCTGTAAGTCCAGAAATTCTTTCTAGTTCTTGTTTTTCTTTTTCTACTAAACCTTCTAATTCTTGTTTTTTCTCTTCATTTTCTGCAAATTTTCTTTCTAAGTCTTTTTCTTTTCCGTCATAAATCATAGCTCTTTTTTCAAGATTTTCTTCTTTTTGAATTAATCGTTTTTCTTGAACTTGAACGTCGCCTCTTCTTTCTTTTATCTCTTGATCTAATTCATTTCTTATTTGTAAAATTTCTTCCTTGGCTTTAATTAATTCTTCTTTTTTCATGTTTTCTGCTTCTATTTTTACATTTTCTAATAGTCTTCTTGCTTCGCTTTCAGCACTTTGAATTTTAGACTCTGCAATTCTTTTTCTGATATATACTCCAACCGGAATAAAAATTACAGCTGAGATTAAGAAAGTGGCAACAATAATTAAAACTATTTGCATAATTATTTACCTCTTTCTATTAAATTTTCAATGTACAAATAAATTATCTATAAACTAATCTTCATTTTATATAATTTATATTGTATAGTAGTATTCCTACTCTGTTTTTATTTTATATGTATTACGGTAAACTGTCAAGTTTTTTTACTATTTTTCATACTTTATTTTCAATTTTTCTAGTATTTTATTATAAGTTTTTTAATTTCTATTAATACCATAATTATTAAATGAACAAAAGTAGACATTAGATAATTGTAGAAGATAAAATTTAAAAGAAGAACTTCTTTTAAGAAATCCTTCTTTTTTTATTTTAAATATGCTTTTATCCATTTTTTAATACTTACTATTATTAACTTTATTTATATTTAAGACTAAGCTCTAGGATGTGCTTTATGATAAATTTCTTTTAAATTTTCATTTTGAAATTGCATATATACTTGTGTTGAAGAAATATCTGAATGCCCTAGCATTGTTTGTATTGCTTTTAAATCTGCTCCATTTTGTAAAAGATGTGTTGCAAAAGAATGTCTTAATACATGTGGTGTTATATCTTTAGTAATGTGAGCTTGTTCTTTATAGAATTTTACAATTTTCCAAAATCCTTGTCTTGTTAATCTTTTTCCATTTACATTTACAAATAAAGCTTTATTTGATTCATCTTTTATTAAGATTGGTCTTGCTTTTTCAATGTATTCTTTTAAAGCTTTCATTGATAAAGATCCCAATGGTATATCTCTTTTCTTAAATCCTGTATGACAATATACATAGTTTTCATCAAAATTAATATCATCTATATCCAATGAAATTATTTCTGTTACTCTCATTCCAGTAGCATAAGCAAATTCAAGCATTGCTTTATCTCTGATACCTTTTAAATCAACATTTTTTGGTTGTTCTAATAATAATTCAACTTCTTTTGATGTTAAAATATTTGGTGCCTTTTTTTCTACTTTTGGTGATTGTACTCCAACGGTAGGATCTTTTCTAATTTTCTTTGTTCTTAACAAAAATTGATAAAATGCTCTAATTGTTGCTAAAGCTCTAGAAATTGTTGATGTTTTTTTATTCATGCTTTTTAAATATTCAAAATATTCATTTATGTCATCAGCATTAATTCTTAAGTAATTTTTCTTGTGTTGCTCTATGTATGTTTGATATTGTAAAATATCTCTTTTGTAAGATTGCAATGTATTAGAAGATACCTTCTTATCATTTTCAAGAAATTCTAAAAAAAGTTTTATTTGTTTATCCATGCTATTTCTCCAATCATACTTTTATTTATTTTTTGCATATTATGGCTATGCAATACCTATAATTTACATAAGACATATATGTTATATCAAAAGAAACTTAAAAAGTAAAGTCTTTTACAAAAAATCTTTCAAAAAAATTAAAAAATTTGTAGATATATACACTTCTATAAAGCTTGCAATTACTGACAGTACTAATGATATTAACATAATTAATGAATGTCTAAATAATTCCACTTTTAAGTTTACGATATTTCTTTTTATATTTACATATAATTGTATGCCACTATTTGCTATTAAAAAAATTGCCATAAATAATATAATATTTTGTAAAATCATTGTTGACAATACAAAAATTATTCCTGTTTTTATTCCTGAACTTGCAAATATTGCAGCTACTGTATATCCTAATGAAAATCCTTTATATAAACAAGCTAAATAGATAAAAAAACTCCCTATTATTGTACAGCCTAAAAACCAAATTAATATTATAAATATGCAATTATTTTTTAAACTTTCTAATAGTAAAAGAGCTTTATTTATACCTTCTGCATTTTTTATATTTGAAATTAAAGTTTGTATATAAGAATTTATACTTGTAAGTTCTGATTCGCTTCCTTTTTGTATATAAATCACGCCTAATATAAATCCAATTGCAATGAAAATTGCTATTAATGTATATTCTTTTTTATATTTGCTTAAGTGAGAAATAAATAATTTTCTACTTTTTTTCATTTTATAAGAGCCTTTCTTAATTTTCTTTAACTAAGTTTATTCTCTTATTTTTGAAAAAAGAACATAAAAAAATTATTTATTTTATTCTACTTTTCCGTAAACTCCACCGCCACCTTCTACAATATGCATTTTTCCTTCTCTTGCATTTATAATGTTTCTTGCAATTTTTTCTCCAACAACTGCTTCTATATCATCATCTGATAATTTGTGTAATATTGTCATTTCTGTACCAAATTGATTTAATAATTTATCTATTGTTTTTCCACCTACTCCTGGTATGAATGTAAGTGGTATTTGATAAACATAAGGTGGTCTATTGGCCGGACTTTTAGTTGTCGGTTTATCTTTTATAATTTCGATTCTGTCAAAAACACCCATTGTTATATTTTTGCTATCACATGTATCACATTTTGTAACTGGTGCTTCACCTTCAATTCTTTTTCCACAAACTTCACAATATGTTCTATGATATTTTCCAAGTTTTGGATCTAATCCATAATTGCATACTATTTTTCTGTTATCTTCGTTTTTTAAGGCTTTTAATAATTCTTTATAGCTTATATCTTCAACTTCTATAACATTATATTCTCTAGCAATTTTAGGCAAAGAGTGAGCATCTGAATTTGTTAAAAATGTTTTTTCTTCTAATTCGCTTATTTCATCTGCTAAATATGTATCTGAACTTAATCCTAATTCTATTGCTGGTATATGTGAATATTTTTCTTTGAATATTCTTTTTAAACTTTTTGTACAATTTCCATAAAAACTTTTATGTGGTGTAAAAGCATGTGCTGGTACTAATATTCCATTATTAGCTTCTACAATATCTATTAATTCGTATGCAGATATATCTGCTCTTTGAGAACTTAAAGTCATATTTTTTATATGTTTACTCATTTCTTTTGAAAATGCTTTTATGTCTTTTAGAGTTGGGAAATAACATAAATTATGTGCACTTCCTGTTTTTCCATCTTCATTTTTTTCTGATGTTTCTATTTCACTACCTAATATAATACAAACTTTATCTTGGTAAATAATTCCACCATCTTCTATTTCGTATGCTTCACCTGTTTTTAAGAAGTTTTCAATATCTTCAATAACATAAGGTGATGCACAATCTATAATTCCTACTATATTTATTCCTTTTCTTTCTACACATTCTTTAGCTATATTAGCAAAATTTAAGCTTCTTGCAGCTGTAATTTTTATTGGTTTACCATTTTCGCTTCTTCCTATATGAACATGTAAATCTGCAAATACTTTATACATTTCTATATTCCTTTCTATGTTTCTAAAACTATTTGTATTATATTTCTTTTTCTGACAAAATTCAATCACTTTTTTATTTCCGGCATAAAAAAAAGAAGCAAATCTGTAAGCCGGGTTCTGTCGTGAATAGTCATTTATCTAGGATATATATTGCTATATATCTCAAGCCACTCAAATCGAGAAAATGGCGAGCAGCCTTAACTTTCTCTACAAGGTGTTGCTCCAGATAGGGTTTACACAGCCAATGTATCACTACACTGCTGGTGGGCTTTTACTCCACCTTTTCACCTGAACCTAAAAAAGGTTGTTATTTTCTGTTGCACTTTCCCTAAGGTCACCCTCGCTTGACGTTATCAAGTATCTTTGCTCTATGGAGCCCGGACTTTCCTCTCGTGGTACCTTTCGGTATTCACCAGCGACTATTTAATTTACTTCTTTGTATATTTTACTCTGATTAAAATTCTTTGTCAAGTTTTAATTTTGCAACAAAAAATCCTTCATATAATTCTGTTGGTTTAACACATAAAACTCCATCAATACTAGTTGGCAATTTTGGTAAGTCATTAAACTTTTCATCATTTATTGGTACAATTTCAATAATTCCTAAATTTAAAAACTTTTTAATTATCGCTTCATTTTCTTCTTGCAAAATTGAGCAAGTAGAATATACTAATTCACCATTTTTTCTCAATATTTTTAATGCTTTTTTTAGTAAAATTTCTTGTGTTTTTGATGAACGATTTATTAATTCTTCTGTAAAATATTTTTTGTAGTTATCGTTTAATAAAGTAATTGTCCCACTTCCACTACATGGTGCATCTAACAAAATTTTATCAAATGAAAAGAAATCACTTAAATTTCTAGAATCTTCTTTCATTAAATTTACGCCTTTTGCGCCTTGTTTTTGAATGTTGTATTCTAGTCTTTCGTATCTTATTTTATTTTTTTCGCATGCTGTTATTAAAGCTTTATTATTAGATATCATTGCTATTTCTGTTGTTTTTCCTCCTGGTGCAGCTGTCATATCTAATATATTTTCTTTTTCCTTTGGTTCTAGAATTATAGGTGGTAACATTGAAGATATACTTTGTAAATATATTTTTCCTTCTGTATAAATATCTAATTTTTTTATTGTATCTTCTTGATTTTCTTCTAATATAATTGCATTTTCATATATATTGCTTATTTGATACTCTATTTTTTCTTGTTTTAATATTTCTTCTATCTCTTGGACAGATGTTTTTATTGTGTTTACACGAAATGTAGTTTTTCTTTTTTTATTAAATCCATCAATAATTTCGTCTGTTAATTTTTCATTATATTGTTTTACTAATTTTTCTTTTAAAAAATTTGGTATTTGATTACATTCATTTGCTGATGTGTCGGACATCGTAAATTATTCCTTTCTACAAATTTTTACCTTTTAGTTTTTCCAATTCTTCTTGTGTATATTTTATTGTTGTTGGTCTTCCGTGTGGACATGTATATGGATTTGGTAATGAAAATAATTCTTGTAATAAAGTATCAATTTCTTTAAAAGTTAATACCATACCAGCTTTTACAGCAGCTTTACACGCAACTGTTGCAATAAATTTATTTTCTATTTCTTGTTTTGATGTTCTTGCATAAGAAGTCAATTCTTTTAAAGTATCTTGAAATATTGTAGCACTATCCAAACTATATGCAATGTTTGGAACTCCACTAATTTTTATTGTATCATTTCCAAAATCCTCTATTTGAAAACCTACTTTTTTAAATACTTCTATATTATCTTTTACAAGTTCTACTTCTGACCTTTTAAGTGGTAAAATCGTTGGAATAATTAGCATTTGAGTTTCTGGATTTTTTCCACTATTGTAACTATCTTTTACTTGTTCATACAATACTCTTTCATGAGCAGCATGTTGATCTACAAAATACAATTCTCCTGATATATCAATCATTATAAAAGTTTTGAATACTACTCCAATATATTTATATTCTAATTTTTTATTTTCTTTTGAAAGTTCTTTTTTTATTTCTGCAGACGCTTCAGCACTAATATTTTTAGCGTTTTGGATTCTTTTTAATAATGGATTTTCAAAATTCATATTATTTTTAAAATCTACTGAATTTGATTTAATTTTATCTTTTTCAGTAGAATTGTCAACTTGTATACTGAAGCTATCTGGCAAATAGCTTTCTTGTTTTTTTACATAATCTTCTCTAATACTTTCCGAATTTCTACTTTCATTTCTTCCCAAAAACTCTTCTTTAAGCAAAGCATCTTTAACGCCTTGATAAACTAATTTGAATACATCATCTTCATTTTGGAATTTAATTTCTTTTTTAGTTGGATGTATGTTCATATCTACTAATTGAGTAGGAATTTTAGCATTTAAAATAACAAATGGAAATTTTCCTATTTTTAAAGCACCTTTAAAAGCCTGTTCTGCTCCACTCGCCAAAATATCATTTTCAATTGAACGATTATTTACAAAAAATATTTCGTTTTTTCTATATGGCATCTCTACTCTTGAACTTCCAACAACACCTTTTATATTTAAGTTTTGATATGTATAGTCTACATCAATTAAATTATTAGCTACGTCTTTTCCAAAAATTTCATATACTGCATCTTGCATTTTGGAATTGCCACTTGTTTTTAATACCGTTTTTCCAGAATTTATTAATTTAAAAGAAACATCTAAATTTGATAAAGCTTGTCTTATTAATACTTTTTTTATTTTTTGTAATTCTGAATTATCATTTTTTAAAAATTTATATCTAACTGGTACATTAAAAAATAAATCTTTTACTACTATATTTGTACCTTTGCTACATTCTTTTTCTTCAATTTTTCCTGTTTCATTTCCTTTTACTCTATATGTATAGCCTGTTGTAGCATTTTCTTTTTTGCTTGTTAAAGTAACATCTGCAACAGATGAAATACTTGCTAAAGCTTCACCTCTAAATCCCATTGTTAATACTTTGCTCAAGTCTTCACTACTACGTAATTTACTAGTTGCATGTCTTTCAAAAGCAATATCTATATCATCATAATCAATTCCTTTACCATTATCTGTTACTCTTATATAAGTTTTTCCACCATTTTTAACTTCTATTTCTATTCTAGTAGCTTTAGCATCTATTGAATTTTCTACTAGTTCTTTTACAACAGAAGATGGACCTTCAATAACTTCACCGGCAGCAATTTGGTTTATTGTTAAATCATCTAATAATTTTATTGTTTTCATAAAATACCTTTTTCCTTTTTATAATTCAAATATATTTGCTTTCAGTATCAATTTTGATATTTTACTTTTTTCTTTTAAAGGTACTTCCCATCTGCTACCAGTAATTGATCTTCCCTTTTTGTATTCAGCAGATGGTTCTCCTAATATTTTTTGTAATTCTTTTTGTAAATCAACTTTATTTGTATAAATAGATAATATTTTTTCTCCATATAATACATTTACAGTTGTTTCTGTTTCACATAAATTAGCTTGTTTATAAATTTTACTCATTTCTACATCCTTTGATTAATTTTGAATCATTTTATCACAATTTTTTAGATTTTTCTACATTTTTTAATTAATCAATTGTTTGCCAAATATCTATATCTCCAGATTTTAATATATTTCCATTTTTGTCTAAAAGTATATGATCTGACTCAAAATATGGTTCATCTGTATCTGTTTGGAAGTACATCATGTTAGTTTCATAACTTCCTGAAAATAAATTATTTCTAAGATTTTTTAGAGATTGTGGCAATACTTTGTTTTCAAAACTAGTTTTAGTTGTAGTTAAATAGTACTTATTACCATATACTCTGTAATTACCATCATTTTCATTGTTAAGTCCATCACATTCATAAAAAGAATTTAATGCATAAAAATGATTTGAATCATCTTTAGCTTTTTGTTTAAATTCTACTACTGATTTATTTATATAATCTTTAATTTTTTCATCGACTTTTTCATTACTATCTTTTGTAGAATTAACTAATGATACATCAATATAATAATTTTCTTCATGTTCTAAAACTTTATATGTTACAAATAATTCTGTTACTAAGTTATTAAATGGTCCAACTTTTTCATATTTTCCATCATATAGGTTTGTCTTTACATTAAATCTATCATAAATAATTACATTATCTGCTATATCTTGAAATGTTATTTCTGCATTAGTTATAAAATCTTCATCTGCTATATATAAAGTAGAAGGACATACAAAAAAGTTAATATCTTTTCCTCTTTGAAAATCACTTACTATTTTATAAATATCTTCTTCTATATTGCTACTATCTTCACTTTGGACGCAATCTCCTGTTCCTTCATTAAAATCAACATAAGATTGAGCAATACTATTGTATAATTTTTCTAATAAAATATTGCTTATTTTAGATTTTGGACCTAGTACATCTTCTATTTTTAATTTTTCGCCATTTACAAGATTATAATTTATTCCTTTTGTATAATATTTATAATTACTGCCTTTATTTTCTATTGTTAAAATATATTCAATAGAAATTATATTAGCAAAGTTTCCTTCTGCTACTGCAGAAGTTTCAAAGCTTACAACTTCTGGATTTTTTTTCAATATAGTTTGTACAAACTCATTAATATCGTCTCTAATTTTTTGGTTTATTTCTTCTTGTAATTTTTTATCTTTTAATCCATCTATTTCTACATATTCTAATTCTTTTCCATCTAAATTTGAATTTTTTTCTGTTTTTTTCTCACATTTTAGTGGATTTGTATAATATGTTCCATCTAAATCTACTGTTGAATATTTTGTATCTTCTTCTTTGGCAATTTCTTTTACTTTTTCAACGATATTATCTTTTTGTGTGTTATTGTTTTTTTCATTATTTTGCATAACAAAATAATATACAGTTCCAACAACAATTGCCATTACAATTATTATAAAAACAACTCTACCAAATACAATTTGCTTAAGTGTTTTAGTTTTTTTTTCTTTTTTATTTTTAGAATTTACACTTTTTGTATTTTCTATTTCTTCATCTTGATTAATTGCTTTATTTGAAACTTCTGTTGAACTAATTATTTCATTCTCATTTCTAACTTTTTTTATTTCATCTTGATTGTTTATTTTATTTTCTTTATTTTCATTTTCCATATAAATAACCCCGTTCTTCAAGCTCTACAAATACTTAAATTTTTTATATAATTTCTTTTAAATTATTTGCATGGAACATATCCTGCTTCTTCAGCAACTTTTTGTCCTCTTGTTGAAAGCATATTTTCTTTTAAACTTGCTGCTTCACTACTAATATCATCTTTTCTATTTACTATATAATAAGCTGTTAAAATTGGATATTCACCATTTTTGATTGTATCATTGTTTGGCTCAACTCCATTTACTTTTAATAGTTTGATTTCATCACTTAAATACATTGTATTGGCATAATAATAATATGAATATCCTATTGCAGATTCTTTATTATCATAATTTGACACAGCATCTATAATATCTGACATTGACATTGCAATATCTTCTTTTGGAGCATCTTTAATTTTTTTATCTTTCATAACTAAATCAAGCATTCCTGTTTGACTTCCAGAATTTTTTGGTCTTTGATAAGCTATAATTTCTTCATCATTACCACCAACTTCTTTCCAATTAGTTATTTCTCCTGAATATATTTTTTGTATTTGTTCAACAGTTAAACTATCTACTGGATTATTTTTGTTTAAGAAAAATACGAATCCTTCATTTACTACTTTTGTAACCTCTAATTCAACATTTGATTTTTCAGCTAATTTTTCTTCATCTTCAGATGGTGAAGTTACTAATATTAAATCTAATTCTTTATTTATTAATTTTTCATAAGCTTTATGTGTTTTTGAATGTTCTACATTTACTTCATCTATTTTCTTTCCTTTAAAGTTTGCTTCAAAAGCTTCTGCAAGTGGTGCTGTTGCTGTTGATCCATCTACTTTTGGATAATTTTCATCTGTATATAGTGGTTCTGTACTAATTTTTTCTTCAACTTGTTCTGGTGCATTTTGATTTTTTAAGTCATTAGCATTAGTAAAATATTTGTATGCAACATATCCAAGTGCAACAATAACTAAGCAAATTACAATTGTAATTATATTTGCTATAACTTTTTTCTTCTTCATATCTTTTTCCATAGTAAAATCCTTTCTAGCTTGTTATTCAAGCTAAATTAGTTATAAATGTTTCATTTACTAACTAATTTAAAATAATATTTTGGTTTAAAATATAATATCATTAAATAAAATTTATTACAAGAAAAAAGCACCAAAGTTAATTAAACTTTGACGCTTTTTTTCTCGTTTTATTTAGATTCCCAACGAAGCATTTTTATATCTTTATATTTATCTAATATTTTCATATATTTTTGATATTCTTCTTCCCATAATGCATCTGGAACTTTATCAAATGCCGAAAATATTTTATCTGCCTCTTGCAAAAATATAATTTGTTGCTGAGGTGATAGTTTATCGTATTTTATACTAAAAGCATATAATTTATCTAATGTTTCATTTGCTTTTATAAATGACCAAAAATCGGTTACATTCATACCTGCCATTTTTATTTGAGCAACAGCTAACACTGTTAAAAATAGTATTACTGTTAATAGTATAAAAATTACTGCTAAAAATTCCATATTACACCAGCCTTCTTTTGTTCTTTGAAGATTATAACATATTACTTTTTTTAAATCAATATTTATTTAATATACATCTATTAAATTTTATTCAAGTTTTTATAACATATTATTGTACTAGCAATTCCATTTAAATTTAAATGATTAATTTGATATAATATCTTCGTTTTTTTATTTTTCCTTTTTAGCATTTTTCGAGCATTGGACTTATGCTCAATTTGCTCGATTTCACTCTATTCTTTTTATTTATTTACTTATATTCCAAGTTGTAATACCATCTGTTGTCGTAGCTGTTCCTTTGATTCCAGATGATAGAGAAACTACGGGACGCACGCCCAAGTTGCTATAGTTATAGTTGGTGCTGCTCACGTAGCCATTGCAGAACACATACATCACATTGCCAGTGTCGCCCACAGCCGGAACCGGAGACGCCAACCAGTAACCATAGCAGTCATTCCATGAATTTCTACTTGTATTACCATGTGGATAATATAAACTATCTTTAAAACCTTGTTTTGCTTGCATAGCAGTACTTCTTATATAAGTATTTAAGCTACCTTCAGTTAGTCCTACACGGTATCCATATGTATTAGCATCAAATGCTAATGTATCTGTATATTTTTGGTTCCAACTTGCCATCCACATTTCTACTGTTGGACTTCCTATTACTGATGTTGATGTGTTATCTACAAAAGCTGTATTTGCAAGTGAGCTCCATTTGCTTGAATCTAATAATGTTGCTACTGCTTTATAATTCATATTTGTATTATCTACATTTGATAATTTTGTAAATAAAAAGTTATTATTGCTTGTTACAGTTCCACTTGTTGTTAAAGTTGTTAAATTTGATTCATTTGATGACCAAAATCCATTATATTTACCACTATTTCCTCCAAATACATTTGATGGATATTTTGCTTTCAAGTAATTTTCTGGTGCATAGTCATTTGTTTTATATGTATAACTTTGTCCAAAGAACCCTTGATATGCTGTTAATGCAGTTTTTGATTCATCTGCAGTTTTATATAATTTTCCACCTGCTACTGTTTTATCTAATGTTAAGCCTAATGCTGTATTTATGTCTTCTATTCTCATACTCTTTGTATCAGTAGCATATCTTCCCGCATAAATTGCACATACTTTATCTAATATATTATTAGACACTAATTCATCGTTAGTATTATACCAACCTTCTGCTTTGTCTAAATATAGATATGGATCTTTTTTCCAATCTTCTGTTGCTGATGAATCCATTTCTTTTTTAATAGGGCTTCCTGTGGTTATTACTAATTGTGTTTCATCTTTATTTAATCCTAAAACTCTCCATGTTGTAGTTGTATTAACTTTATAAGTTTGCGTTCCACCATCAAATCCTGTTTCTTCTGTTGTCAAACTTGCTGTTGCATTAGAGTTATTCAATGTTGAATTATAATTTGTTATATAATCTCCTACATTTATTTCTCTATCTTTAAACGCCTGTACTAATGTTTTTGCATTAGATATAGGGCCAAGAACACTAAAATCTATTGTTATTCCACCTATTGTTATTACATCATTTTCTTCTAAAGTTGCAACTTCTGCATCTGTTAATTTACCATTAGCATGTAATTCACTTATTACTTGAGGTCTAGTTTTCTTCGTTCCTCCTAAATATTCAGCACCTACATTATTTGCAGCCTCTAATGCGACAGTTTCTTGTACTTCTCCTCCTCTTGTTGCATCTTTGGCTTGAACTGCTTTATTAAGAATCCCATTATCTCCAGATAGCATCGAAATTGCTACTCCGGCTAATATTAAAAGCACAATAGAAAATTCCTATCATATGAAAAAGACAGTTTATTTACTGTCTTTTTATTGTATAATATTATATATTTTTTTTTGATTTTTTTAAAGCTAGGATGGGTGGTCAAAAATTCACTCTAACTTATTCCCAATATAATACCGGATATAAAAAACCTTCCTTCATTTTGTATTTTGAACTATTATTTACAATCTCTAAAATACTAGGCATATTTTCTGCATCTAAAAATTCTGCATCTATAGTAATATCTTCATATGTTTTTCCTGCTGCAGGATACTCTATTGAATATTTGCAATTATTCACATAACATTTAGCGTTAGAATACCTATACGTACCTACAATACCTCCTATTACGCCTTCTTTTTGCAAATTAATTTTTCCATTATTATAACACATATTAATTTCACCTGATGAACTTTGAGAAATAAATCCCACAATTCCTCCATAATTTTGTATTGTATTTCCAGTTGTATTTCCAATGTTATAACAATTAACTATATTAGTAGTTCCATCAGAATCTCCTGCTATGCCTCCAATCGAATACACAGTATCACCTTTAACATCAATGTTACCAGAATTATAGCAGTAAGTAATTTGTGAATATGGCTGTCCAGTTTCTCCTACTATACCTCCCACTCTAACTCCGCCGGCATTATTTTCTATAATAATATTTCCTATATTATATGAATAATTTACTTTTCCGCTGTAATAATTATGTCCTATTATTCCTCCTATATCCGTGAAAGTATCTCCTTTTGCTCTCAAGGTTCCCTTATTAGCACAATCTAATATTGTTCTTGTTCCTGAACCTGTATTTCCATAATCATAACTACTTCCTACTATTCCTCCCAAAGCAACTGAATTTGTTGCTTCAGCATATATTTCACATTCATTTGCACATTTCTTTACTGTTGCATATTTTATTGCACCAGCTATACCTCCTATATAAGCATTTGAATTATAGTTAGTTCCTGTATTAATAACTGAAATATTTCCGGAAATAGTTAATTCTTCAATTGTTCCTCTACTATATGAAAAAAGCCCTGCGTATATGGTTCCATTTACCTCTTTGTTAATATTAATATATATATTGGATATCTTTTTTCCATTTCCTTGAAAAGTTCCTGCAAAAGCATTTTCATAATTAGTACCAATAGGTATAAATCCACTCCCTGTTGTTACCTCTTTTTTTATGCTTTCTGCTATTCCATCACTATTGATGTCACCATTATTTTCGAATTCTGTATAAACTTTATTATAATTTACATACGAATTAAATGAATCAAAATTCAAATTTTTTTCTAGCCTTACATATTTTCCACTATAATTATTTCCATTTCTAACTTCCTGTGAAAACTTAACTAAATCTTCTATACTTTCTATTTTATATGGATTCGAACTTGTTCCATTCCCTGCTAATATACCAGGTGTTTCATCTTCAACTTTTTCCGTAGTATCTACATATTCTTCTGTATTTCCATCTTCTGAAATTAGTATATCATATCCATCTACATTTACTATCGCTGGTAATTCTTTTATTCGATTAGTTTCATCACTGGATATTTCTTCATTATTATATGTTAAATTTTCTATATTTCTTAAATTATCATTTAAATTATTCATTTCTATATTTCCATCTGTTCCTCTACTCCCTGCTACTGCTAATCCCACTTGCTCTTCTGCATTTGCTTTTTTTGTATTTTCACTAGCTTCAGTTGCCTTTGTTAAAATCCCATTATCACCAGTTAATGTTGCAATCGTTACTCCTGCTAGTATTAACAGCACAATTATTGTTATTACTAGAGCTATTAGTGTTATACCTTTCTGCTTTTTAATCATATTTTTCCCCCTTGTATTTATTTTACAAATTGAAAATTGCTATTTGAAATTATTACATTCTACCTTTTTAGCATTTTTCGAGCATTGGACTTATGCTCAATTGGCTCGATTTTATTCTATTTTTTTTATTTACTTATATTCCATGTTGTTACACCATCTGTTGTCGTAGCTATTCCTTTGATTTCAGATGATAGAGAAACTACGGGACGCACACCATAGCTGTTATTTATATAGTTTGGGGCAAAGTCGTAGATGTTCACGCAACCGTTGCAGTACACTTGCATCACACGGTTAGTGCCGCGCGCAGACGGAGACGCCAACCAATAGCCATAGCAATTATTCCATGGATTTGCACTTGTATTACCATGTGGATAATATAAACTATCTTTAAAACCTTGTTTTGCTTGCATATCAGAATTTCCTATATAAGTAGTTAAGCTACCTTCAGTTAGTCCTACGCTGTATCCTGTTGTATCAGTATCAAATGCTAATGTATCTGTATATTTCTGATTCCAACTTGCCATCCACATTTCTACTGTTGGACTTCCTATTACTGATGTTGATGTGTTATCTACAAAAGCTGTATTTGCAAGTGAACTCCATTTGCTTGAATCTAATAATGTTACTATTGCTTTATAATTCATATTTGTATTATTTACATTTGATAATTTTGTAAATAAAAATTTATTATTACTTGTTACAGTTCCACTTGTTGTTAAATTTGATCCATTTTCTTCCCAATATCCATTATATTTACTATTATTTCCTCCAAATACGTTTGATGGATATTTTGATGTTGGCAAATAATCACTTGCTAT
>ULTP01049011.1_pt1 | contig 19046 bp, 15 predicted proteins | sample 1957721 | NCBI WGS metagenome assembly ULTP01 (sample SAMEA4835737, study PRJEB28245) | human gut metagenome | biome: gut microbiome; material: fecal sample | place: Denmark | collected 2008 | reverse complement strand
ATACAAAAAAACAATATCAAAATTAGAAGAATATAATAGTGATTTGACTTTTGAAAGTGCAATTTGGAGTAATAGTGGCTTATATATTTCTAATGTAGAATTGTTTAAGAAATTGGCAGAATGTACAGAAATTACTAATTTAGTTATATATGGATATCTAAACTATAATTATTATAAATTAGATTTAAGTAAATGTAAAAAATTAAAAATTATAAATTCTTATTATGCTAAAATTTGTTTTAAAGTTCCAGAAAATGTTACATATAGGAAACTAGGAGAGGAATTAAGTACAACTGTTTCTGATCTAACAGAAGCAACAAATTTAAAAAACATAGTAATTCAAATAGAATCAAATATTTCAACAATAAATAATTGGAATAAACAATTATCTAATTGCTTAAATTTGGAAAATATTACTATAGTTAGAGTTAGAGGGAATGGAGACTGCACAAATTTTGATTTATTAAAAAATTGTACTAAATTAAAATCGATAAAAATAGCAACAGAAGATTCAAATTATATTTGTACAGGAAATTTATCTGGCTTTGGTCAAATAAAAAGTTTAGAAAATTTGGAAACTTTAAATTTAACAGATAATTCAATATCAAATGTAGAAGCTTTAAAAAATTTGAATAAATTAAGTTCACTAAATTTATCTAATAATTGCATTTATGACATATCTACAGATTCAAATGGAAATAGTTTTAATAATTTAGAGATATTGGCAAATTTAAATAAAAATGGAAGATTAAGAACTTTGTATTTGAACGGAAATTCTGGAATAACAGATTGGTCATTTTTATCAAAGATTAAGAACTGGGAAAGTAAATCAGGGTCTTAAAATAAAAAATTTACAAATTTTAATAAAAAACGTGCAGACGTAAGAATGTTGAATATAGTTAAATTTACACTTGCAATTTTATTAAATATATAGTAAAATTTAATATAATGTAGAAAAATGTAAAATGAGGGAGGAAGAAAATGATGTATTTTGTAGGAAATAATAAAACAAAAAATCTTGCAAGTACAACTATTTCTAATTCTTTCATTTTTTTATTAGATTTTAAACACTAAATTTTTTATTTAGTGTTTTTTTTATATTAAACTACATTAAAAATAAATTTTACTAAATATTGTACAAATAGTACAATCAAAAGATACAATATATTTGAAAGGAGCTAAAATGAAAGGCTATTTGGTATTAGAAAATGGACAAATCTTTGAAGGAGAAAGAATAGGTAGCAATTATGATACAGCTTGTGAAGTAGTATTCAATACAGGAATGGTTGGATATGTAGAAACATTTACAGATCCTTCTTATGCAGGGCAAGGAATTGTTATGACATATCCACTTATAGGAAATTATGGAGTATGCTTAGAAGATTGTGAATCAAAAAAAATATGGGCAAAAGCAGTATTTATCCATGATATGGGAGAATACGAAAGTAATTTTAGAACACAAGAAAATTTAGATAAATTTTTAAAAGACAATGGAGTTCCAGGATTAAAAGGAATTAATACAAGAAAATTAACAAAAATCTTAAGAGATAGTGGAACTATGAGAGGATATGTAACTTCAGATATTGAAAATCTTGAAGAAATACAAGAAATTATAAAAAAATATGAAGTTGGTAATGTTGTAGATGAAGTAACAACAAGTAAAGTTGTTACTTATGGTAGAACAAAGCCAAAACAAGTGGCTTTATTAGATTTTGGAGCAAAAGATAATATAATAAATTCTTTATTAAAAAGAGGAGTAGGGGTAACAGTTTATCCTGCAAAAACAAAAGTTGAAATGATTTTAGCAACTAGACCAGATGGAATTATGCTTTCAAATGGACCTGGTGATCCAGAAGATTGTGTAGAAGAAATTGAAACAATAAAAAAATTATATAAAACCAATATACCAATATTTGGAATTTGTTTAGGACATCAATTAATGGGAATAGCAACAGGTGCAAAAACAGCAAAATTAAAATATGGACATAGAGGACCAAATCACCCTGTTAAAGATTTAAAAAATGATAGAGTATATATTACTTCACAAAATCATGGATATTATATTTTAGCAGATAGCTTAAATCCAGAAATTGCTGAAGTATCTCATATTAATTTAAATGACAATACAGTTGAAGGAATTAAATATAAAGACAAAAATATATTTACAGTACAATTTCACCCAGAAGCATGTCCGGGACCAGAAGATACAGCATATTTATTCGATGAATTTATAGCAATGCTTTAGTTTATAAATAATAGGAATATTATATAAAGACTTACGCCAAACTTTTATAGGTTTATAGGCAACCTTTTAAAAACCTAAATATATAATAATAAGGAATTGAAAAATGCCAAAAAATACAGATATAAAAAAAGTTTTAGTAATTGGTTCAGGACCAATAATAATAGGACAAGCTGCAGAATTTGATTATGCAGGAACACAAGCATGTAGAGAATTAAAAAAAGAAGGAATTGAAGTTGTATTAGTAAATTCAAATCCAGCTACAATAATGACAGATAAAAATATGGCAGACAAAATTTATGTAGAGCCATTAACTGTTGAAACAGTAAAGAAAATAATAATAAAAGAAAGACCAGATAGTATACTTCCAAACTTAGGAGGACAAACAGGATTAAACTTAGCAATGGAACTTGCTGAAGCAGGATTTTTAGATGAATACAATGTTAGACTTTTAGGAACAAAAGCAGAAGGAATAAAAAAAGCAGAAGATAGACAAGCTTTTAAAGATATGATGGAAGAAATTGGAGAACCTTGTATATCTAGTAAAGTTGTTTATAATGTAGAAGATGCAGTTGATTTTGCTAAAAAAATAGGTTTGCCAGTAATAGTAAGACCAGCATATACTTTAGGTGGTACAGGTGGTGGTATTGCTTATACAATAGAAGAACTAGAAGAAATATGTGGAAGTGGACTTAGACTTTCTAGAGTACATGAAGTTTTAATAGAAAAATGTATTTCTGGTTGGAAAGAAATTGAATATGAAGTAATGAGAGATGGAAAAGGAAATTGTATTACAATATGCAATATGGAAAATATAGATCCAGTAGGAGTTCATACAGGTGATAGTATTGTAGTAGCACCATCACAAACTTTGGCAAATAAAGAATACCAAATGCTTAGAACATCAGCAATTAAAATAATATCTAGTTTAAAAATAGAAGGAGGGTGCAATGTTCAATTTGCATTAAATCCAAAAAGTTTTGAATACGCTGTAATAGAAGTAAACCCAAGAGTAAGTCGTTCTTCAGCATTAGCATCAAAAGCTACGGGATATCCAATAGCAAAAGTTGCTACAAAAATTGCAATAGGATATTCTCTAGATGAAATAATAAATTCTGTTACTGGAAAAACTTATGCTTGCTTTGAACCAGTATTAGATTATGTTGTTGTAAAAATTCCAAAATGGCCATTTAAAAAATTCTTAACAGCAAGTAGAGATTTAGGAACACAAATGAAAGCTACTGGTGAAGTAATGGCAATAGCTCCAAATTTAGAAGCAGGTTTGATGAAGGCAATTCGATCTTTAGAAGAAAATATAGATTCATTAATATTGCCAAAATTAAAAGAATTTACAAGAGAAGAAATTGATGAAAAATTAAAGAAAGTTGATAATGAAAGAATTTTTGTAATAGCAGAAGCACTTAGAAGAGATATATCAATTGATGAAATTCATGACATAACAACAGTAGATAAATTCTTTATAGGAATTGTAAGCAAAATAGTAGAAGTTGAAAAAGAACTACAAACAGAAGAACTAACAGCAGATTTAATTCGCAGAGCAAAAAAATATGGATTTACAGATAAAGTAATATCAGAACTTTCAAAACAAAATATTAGAGAAATAAAAGCTATTAGATTAGGAAATAGAATAACAGCTAATTTTAAAATGGTAGATACATGTAGTGCAGAATTTGAAGCACAAACACCATACTATTATTCAAGTTATGATGATGAAAATGAAACAAAAACTAGTGATAAAAAGAAAGTGTTAGTTTTAGGTTCAGGACCAATTAGAATAGGACAAGGAATTGAATTTGACTATTGTAGTGTTCATGGTGTTTGGTCACTAAAAAAAGAAGGCTATGAAACAATAATTGTAAATAATAATCCAGAAACAGTTAGTACAGACTTTGATATAGCTGACAAATTATATTTTGAACCGTTAACACCAGAAGATGTAGAAAATATTGTTGATGTAGAAAAGCCTTATGGTGCAATTGTTCAATTTGGTGGACAAACAGCAATAAAATTAACAAAAGCTTTAACTGAAATGGGTGTTAAAATTTTAGGAACACAAGAAGTTGACATGGATAGAGCAGAAGATAGAAAAGAATTTGATGAAGCCTTAAATAATTGTGGCATTTTAAGACCAAAGGGAAGTACAATATTTACTGTAAAAGAGGCAAAAAATGTTGCAAATAAATTAGGATATCCAGTATTGGTAAGACCTTCATATGTACTTGGTGGACAAGGAATGGCAATTGCTTATGACGACAAAGAAATAGAAGAATATATTAACGAAATAAATGAAATTGCTCAAGAACACCCAATATTAATCGATAAATATATTTTAGGAAAAGAAGTTGAAGTTGATGCAATTTGTGATGGGGATGATATACTAATTCCTGGTATAATGGAACATTTAGAGAGAGCAGGGGTTCATTCTGGAGATAGTATTTCTGTTTATCCAACTCAAACATTAGATAAAAAATATGAAAAAGAAATAATAATGTATACAGAAAAAATTGCAAAAGAATTAAATGTAATAGGAATTTTAAATATTCAATTTATAGTAAGCAATGATAAAGTATATATTATTGAAGTAAATCCTCGTTCAAGCAGAACAGTACCATATATTAGTAAAGTTACAAATTTACCAATGATTGATGTTGCAACAGAAGTAATACTTGGTAAAAAATTAAAAGATATGCCTTATGGAACTGGATTGTATAAAAAGAGTGATTATGTATGTGTAAAAATGCCAGTATTCTCTTTTGAAAAAATAAAAAATGCAGATACAAGTTTAGGACCAGAAATGAAATCAACAGGTGAAGTTTTAGGTGTAGACAAAAATTTTGAAAATGCTGTATTAAAAGCTTTTATAGCAAGTGGAGCTAATGTTTCTAAAACAGGAAGTATATTAATAACAGTTAGAGATAAAGACAAAGAAGAAGTTCTTCCAATAGCAAAGAAATTTAAAGAAAAAGGATTTATTATTTATTCAACAATAGGAACAGCTAAATACCTAAAAGAACACGGAATTGATGCGATTGTTGTAGAAAAAATATGGGAAGGAAAAGATAGCATAATTGATTTAATTCAATCAGGAAAAATTAATTTTGTTGTAAATACTCCTACAAAAGGAAAACAAGCTAATAGAGATGGATTTAAAATAAGAAGATTAGCAGTTGAATGTAAAATTCCTTGTTTCACATCTTTAGATACAGTAAATGCATTATACAAAGCTATTAATGATAATGTTGAAGAAAAAGATTTAGAAGTTGTAGATATAACAAAAATTTAAAACAAGCTTTTCTGCAATAGAAAGTGTAAAATATTTTTATATAAAATAAAAGCAAAACAGAGCACCGTTTGATGGATGCTCTTGTTTTGTTTGAAGACTGCAGTCAGTCCTCTTGTTTCCAAAGATTTTTTCTCATTATTTCATGTACTGTCGCAGGAGAAATTTCTGCTAAGTTTTCAGCTAAGTTATGAACAGCTGAATCATACACCGTTCGTGCATGATTTCGATCCCCTTTAGCAATTAATTTTGTTATCTCTTCAAAGTTGATATCACCAGGTTTGTCGATATCTTCAATAAAAAATGAGATAAGATCCCAATACTCTTCATAAAACTGGGGATCAGATTTTTTTACACTTTCAATAAGATCTAAAAATTTTTGCTTTTGCCGTATTGATTCGTCCATTGATATGTCCTCCAAAATTTTTATGAGAAAATAATAAAAAAATTACTATCTATATTATATAATATTTTACATAAAATTGCAAACAGAGGTTATAAATGTTTTAAACTTTAAATATAAAAATTAAGAAATTAACATAATGTATAAAAATGAAGATATATTTTTCCATGGTTTTATTAGTATATATAGTATATAATTTTCAAATTTTATATTGACAAAAATAAATAATTAGCATATTATTGTAATAGTACAGATAGTACAATAAACAAAAAGGTTTAAGGGGGATTTTTATATGATAGAAATTAGAAACTTAAGTAAATCATATGGAAAGAAAAAAGTACTAGACAAATTAAACTGTAATATAAAAACAGGAAGCATATATGGTTTAATTGGAGCAAATGGCGCTGGAAAATCTACATTATTAAGAATAATAAATGATGTATTTAAAAGAGATGAAGGCACTGTTTTGGTAAATGAAGAAGAGGTTGAAAATAACCAAGAACTAAAACAAAAACTAGTATTTATACCAGATGATTTATTTTTTTATCCATCATATACATTAAAAGATATGGGAAAATTTTATTCTGCAATGTATAAAAAATTTGATATGAAATATTTAGAAGAACTTGCAGGAATATTAAAATTAAATATGAATGAAAAAATTCAAAATTTTTCAAAAGGAATGAAAAGACAATGTGCTTTAATTTGTGCTTTGTCAACAAATGCAGAATATATGTTTTTTGATGAAACATTTGATGGATTAGACCCTGTTGTTAGAAATTTAATGAAAAAGATTATAGCTAAACAAATGGAAAAAAATAATACTACTATAATTATGACAAGTCATAACTTAAGAGAACTTGAAGATATTTGTGATAATTTAGGACTTTTATATAAAGGTGGAATTTTATTTGAAAGTGATGTTGATTCTTTAAAAACAAACATTTTTAAGGTTCAAATTTCATTAAAAGAAGATTTTTCAGAAAAAGATTTTGAAAAATTAAATATATTGAGTTTTAAAAAAGTAGGAAGTGTTGCAACAATCATTGTAAAAGGTGAAAAAGAAGAAAGTGAAGAATACTTAAAATCAAAAAATCCAATAATTTTAGACTTTTTAACACTTACTTTGGAAGAAATTTTTATTTATGAAATGGAGGTATTAGGTTATGAATTTAATCAAGTTGTTTAATATAAAATACTTTTTTCAAAATCTAAAAAAATCAAAAACGCTATTAAGTTTAACAATTCTAATAGTACCAATATTAACTTTGTTAATACTAATAAATATAAATAATATGGATATAAATTTAACAGATATGATGTATGGATGCAATACAATAAATTTACTTGGAATGTATGTTATACCAATATGTATATCTTTTATATTATTTGGTTATGTATTTAAAAGGAAAAGTGTAGATTTTATAGGATCAATGCCAATAAATCGAAAATCTATTTTTATAACAAATTTAATAGGTGGAATTTTAATAATAACATTAATTCAAATGTTAAATTTCTTAGTAATAGGATTATCAACAATATTTTTAGAAAATATTGTTTTGAGTTTTAATGCAATTTTGGATTTTTGCTTAGTAGGAATTGTATCATATACATTTATGTATACGGCAACAAATATAGCAATGGCAATTTCAGGAAATTTATTAACACAAATTGCAGTAACAATGCTAATAGTATTTTTAGTACCATTTTCAATAGATGCAGTAAAAGAATTTGAGTTATATCCAAGAATATCATTATATAGAAATTCTACAGAAACTATAAATATAGATTTAGTAAAAAACGTTGATAGTACATTACCTTATGGTTTGATTAAAAATACTGCTTTAAGAAATTCAAATTTAGTTACAAATATAAGTATGGCAAAAATGTTAGTATTAAGTATATGCTATTCTATTATAGGTTTGTTATTGTTTGAAAAAAGAAAAATGGAAAATACAGAAGAATCCTTTTATAGTATATATATGCATTTATTTGTAAAAGGTTTGACATTAACACCAATTATTTCTGTATTAGCAATTATTGATGCTCCACCAACAGGACTCGCATTATTATTAGCAGTGATTTTTGTATATTATTATGTTTATGATATTATTACAAATAGAAAAGTAAAACTAAAAGTAGAAATACCAGTTTTTATTTTAACTGTACTAATATTGTTTGGTGCATTTAAAGGAGCACATTATATTTTTGAAGATAAAGAAACAATTTATTCAAAATCAGATATAAAAAGTATTTGTATTTCAAATTATATATATGATGGCTATTATACTAACAGTACAGCTGTATATGATTTAAAACAAATGAATTATGAATTTACAGATGCAGAAATTATAAACGAGTTTTATAGTGGTCTAGATTATACAATGAGTTACTATGATGGAATTTATAATAGAAATAATATTAATGTAAAAATAAAATTACAAAATGGAAAAGAATTTTGTGGAGAAGTTTCTTTAAAATCTACTAATTACAAAAAGATTTTATCTAAAATTAGACAAGATGATGGTTATAAAAAAGCTGTTGCAGAAGATTTAAAAATAGAAGACAACAATTTTTATAATTTAATTTATTTGAATCAAAATTTAACAAAAGAAGAAAAAACAAAAATAATAAATATGTTAAAAGAAACAACTGAAAATGTAGATAATGTTTTAAATAAAGAAATAGAATTTAATACAAATAGTAATTTTGATAAAAATACAATGATAAGTTGGTTTTACTATAAAAATCATAAATTTTATGAAATAAATATTCCTATAGATATTAACAAAGATTTGGAAAGTTATTTAAAAAATAAATCAAATGAGTGCTTTGATGAAGGAATAGAATACACAAATAATAAAGATTATTCATATGCAATATCTACTAATCAAAATATGGATATAGGTTATAGAGATGATGAGTTTTCAAAAAAATTATTAGAATTTGTAAAAAATGCTTCTAAAAATGTTGATGTAAATAAAGAATATAGGCAAATTGATTTAAGCATATATGGAGAAAATTTTGATAAAAGATATTATTTTTATACAAATGATGTTGAATCAGTAGATAAAATAATAAAGGAATATGGTGAAAGTACATATACAACAGATAATTATGATTATGATGAAGATTACGATTACGATTACGATAATGAAAACTATGATTATACAAATTTTTTAGAGTTAGATAATAATAATGTGTATCGTGTAGAATAGAAAGGAGTGAAAAAAATGATTAACTTAGATTATCAAAGTAGAACTCCAATTTATGAACAAATTATTGATGAAATAGAAAGATATGTTGTTTTAGGAATTTTAAAACCTGAAGAACAATTACCATCTGTTAGAGAGTTAGCAACTGAATTAGGAATAAATCCAAATACTGTAAAAAAAGCATATACTGAACTAGAAAGAAAAGGTGTTACAGTTACTATTTCAACAAAAGGAACATATATTGCGTATAATACAGAAAAAATTGTAGAAGCAAAAATAGAAGAAAAATTAAAAGAAATTAGAAAATTAGTAAAAGATATTGAACTGATGGGATTGACAGAAGAGGAAATAAAAAAGAAAATTTAATAAACTATAATTTAGCAATGTTTAGTTTTACAAGTATATTGCTTAAATTATAAATGAATTTGTATAATACTATATAATAATGTGAAAAAATGCGGGATTTTTAAGTCTCGCATTTTTCTTGTGTGCATTAAGCACAAGAACTATACTAGCTGCTTTAGAGCTTTTTTTGAAATTATACAACTGTTCATCAGCTTTACCTCGCAGATTTTCCATATTTACGGATTATTCTTTTGCTTTGTTATACAAAGTATATCCATAGGATACATATGGAATTTCAAAAATATCACTGTGTTTCTTATCTGACTGTTCATATGAATGATCTTGTTTTTGTTGTTTTTTTAGTGAATAACAAAAAAATAATATAAAAAACTAAAATATATTATATCATTTTTTTGAGTTGAAATCAATACAAGTAAACTAATAAAAAAGCTATAAATAGCTGAAAAATATGTAAAAAAGCTAGTTGAAATTAAAAAGTAAACATAGCAATTTAGATAACAAAAAATAAAATTGAAAAATTTTCAGAAATAAAAAAACAAATAATTCATATTTAGATTTGACAAAAAAGTTAAAAAAAATCTTGAAAAAAAATAATAAAAATTATATAATTGACCTAAATTTGAAATAAGTGAGTAAAAAATAATGAATAAAACAAAAAGAAAAATTTTTGAAACATCAATGAAACTTTTTGCAGAAAAAGGTTATGATGCAACAAGTATAGAAGAAATAACATCAGTAGTGGGAGTTGCAAAAGGAACTTTATATTATCATTTTTCTAGTAAAGAAGAAATATTTTATTTTTTAGTAGAAGAAGGAATGAAATTACTTAAAAATAGTATAGAAATAAAAACTTCAAAAACAGAAAATACGATAGAAAAATTAAAAGCAGTATCTGTTATACAATTAAAAGTAATATATAAATATGAAAATATAATTACTATAGTGTTAAGTCAAATGTTTGGAACAGGAAATAGAAATGTTTTCTGCAAAGATAAAGTAATAGAATACATAAATGTAATACAAGATATAATAGAAGAAGGACTTGAAAAAGGTGACATTAAAGAATGCAATAGTGAATTAATGGCATCTCAAATATTTTCTTTAACATGCTCAAGCTTAATTTTTTCTAGAAAAATAAAAGAAAAACTAAATAAAGAATTAAATGTAAAAGAATTAGAAAAGGAATATGAAAAAGATTTTTTAAATCTTTTAGCAAAATAATTAATATAAAGAAAAGAAAGGAGATATTTGTATAATTAATTTTATACAAATATAAACAAGAAATGACAGAAAGAAAACACACATGTACAAAAAAATTGTATGAACCACAAAAATTTAACAACTTAAAAGAAATTATTAATAATTCACAAGAAAAATTTGCAGATAAACCTGCGTTTAAATTAAAAACAGAGCAAGAAGGAGTTTTTAAAGAAATTACATATAAAGAATATGTTAATGATATTAATAGTTTAGGAACAGCTCTTATAAGTATTGGATTAAAAGATAAGAGAATTGGTGTGATTGGAGAAAATAGAAAAGAATGGGAATTAAGTTATTTATCAATTGTTTGTGGAACTGGTGTTGTAGTACCATTAGATAAAGCTTTACCAGAAAATGAAATATTAAGCTTAATAGAACGTTCAGAAATAGAAGCTATTTTTTATTCTGATAAATATAATAGTGTTATGGAAAAAGTAAAAGAACAAAAAATAGGAAAAATAAAATTTTTTATTTCAATGGATGCAGAAGAAACTAAAGATGGAATTTATTCACAAAAAGAATTGATAAAACTTGGAAAAGATTTACTAAAAAACGGTGCTAGAAGTTTCTTAGATGCAGAAATTGATAATGAAAAAATGTCAATAATGTTATTTACATCAGGAACAACATCAAAATCAAAAGCAGTAGCTTTATCACACAAAAATATATGTTCAAATATATATGATATAAGTTCTGTATTTGATGTAGGTACAGAAGATACATTGCTATCATTTTTACCATTACATCATACATTTGAATCAACAGTTGGCTTTTTATATCCGGTTAGTGTTGGAGCATGTGTGGCTTTCTGTGAAGGTTTAAGACATATAGCACAAAATATAAAAGAATATCAAGTTAGTGTAATGATTGCAGTTCCTGTACTATTTGAAAATATGTATAAGCAAATTTTAAAAAGTATAGATAAGCAAGGAAAAACTAAAAAAGTTAAATTCGGTATTAAATTAAGCAATTTATTAATGAAAATAGGAATTGATAAAAGAAGAGAAATTTTTAAGGATATTCATGCGAACTTAGGTGGAAAACTAAGATTGTTTGTAGCAGGTGCTGCAGCATTCAATCCAGAAGCAGAAAAAGGATTTAATAGTTTTGGAGTTGAAACATACCAAGGTTATGGTTTAACAGAAACATCACCAGTTATTGCAGCTGAACATAAAGAATGTACAAAATTAGGTTCAATAGGAAAATTATTCCCAAGTTTTGAAGGAAAAATTATAGAACCAAATGAACAAGGAATTGGAGAATTAGCTGTTAAAAGTCCTTGCGTAATGCTTGGGTATCACAATAACGAAGAAGCTACAAAAAAATCATTCCAAGATGGATGGTTTTTAACAGGAGACTTAGCATATTTTGATAAAGATGATTATATATTTATAACAGGTAGAAAAAAGAGTGTAATAGTATTAAAAAATGGTAAAAATATTTATCCAGAAGAACTAGAAACATTAATTAATGATATACCAGGTGTAAAAGAATCATTTGTATATGGAAAATCCGATAATGAAGATAAAGATGATTTGAAAATTTGTGCAAAATTAGTTTATGATAAAGATATATTCGAAAAAGAATTTGGTTTAACAAATGAAGAAGATATAAAAGCAAAGTTATGGAAAGATATAAAAGAAATTAATAAAAAGATGCCAACTTACAAATATGTAAAAGAAATAAAAGTAACACAAGAAGAACTAATAAAAACAACAACATTAAAAGTAAAAAGATTTGAAGAAATGAAAAGAGTATAATTTTTTTATTTACAAAATAGAAATTCTAATTAATAGCAATTCTAAAAAGAATTGCTATATTTTTTATATAATAGGAAAGTGCTTTGCACTTCCTATTATATAAAGGCTTACGCCAAATTTTGCATGTAAGTTTAAAAAATTTTTGAATGCTATTAATGCTTGTTTGAATTCTGTAATTTTGCAACTTTACTTTTTATGTAAAGTATGATAAAATATAAATGTTAAATGTTAATTTTTAAATTGTACATATCTCTATTATGAATGTACAAAAATAACCAGATAATTATAACAAAAAATGAAGGGAGAAATTTAACATGAAGAAAAAAGAGGAACGGAATGAGATTCCAAGAATGCTGTTTGAAGGTGTAACTGTAGATGGAGATTTTGTATTTACCATATTTATTTATGATATGGATTTACAGAAAGACAACTCTCATTGGCTTTATGAAAAGCTTAAAGTATTGAGCTTTTCAAATGGTACTATGGAAATCGCTATTGACAGCAATACAGGAAGTCCTAAAATTGCCAGAATGATTTCCGTATTGTTTGGAGATAGAAAAAGTAATGATTTAGATTTTGTAATTTTGAATTATCGAAACGCGAAATTAAAAATTAGCAAAACTACAGGTCGGAAAGACATTATTTCTATGCTCAGAAAAGCAAAGGCGTTAGAGAAAAAGAGCAATAATGGTGTTCTTAGAACCGTAGATTTTCAGACTTGCAGACAGGAAGGTACGATTAGTGGTGGCATTAGCTGTACTACTGAAGATTTTTTGAAACTTATTACGAAACACAAAATTACTTTCAATGATCAGTATAAATCTAGAGAGTATTTATGGTTTTCAGGAGAAGCTGTAAATGAAAATTATTTAATAACAAAAATAGAAAATGGCATAGTGACTTTAGAAAGTACACTGGGCATTACAATAAATGAATTTGTGAAAAGTTTGCAGGAGTTTTTTAATCCTTATTCAAACTTTTATGGTGTAAAAGCTGTAGAAGTAGAAGTTAACAATTTTTCACTGAGAGTAGACAAATGTAATAGCAAAAAAGTGTATGATCTGTATAAAAAAAGTTGTGATATTCATGATGCTTTGTGGAAGAAGGAATATGAAGAATACTTTACTTCAGCAAAATATATTAGAGAACGAGCAAAGTATTTGAAAGTAGTATGCAGAAAGAAAGAGGTACTTAAAAAGATAAGAGAACTTCAAAAAGATTCAGATTTTACTTTGGCTGATGAAAATCTTAAATCGAATTGGGAACATCAAAAGGAAATCAACTCAAGAGATAGCTATTCAAAGACAATTTTAGAGTATGCGATACTGTGGGCACAGTATATAGAATATGTTACCCAAAAACATGGAAAAGACTTTTTAGATATATGGCATGCAAGTTCAAAATTTGCAAACATATTTGATGTAACGATATTTGAAGAAAATCGTGCCGTAAGTATGTTGGCGAATTATTGGAAATATGGCAACTTGCTGAAGAAAGCATATATTGAAAAGATGAATGCGATTTGTGAGTTTGCTAGAATGAACTAGAAAGTCACAAAATACGAAAATAAAAACAATCCTTAAAAAATTGTTATAATTAGTGAAAAGCAAGGAACGAGATAGTAACAGTATATTTCGCTCCTTGTTTTTTTGAAAATTATTGAATTTTTATATTATATAAGTATAAAAAATTGTAAAGCAAATTGCATATTAACAAAGCTATATACAAAAAAGTTTAACTATCGAAACTGTTAATATCTATTTGATTATATAAAAAGATAAAAATCTTTTTAAAGAAATAATTAATCATTTTTGTTACAATCTGTAACAAAAATGTAATAGAAAAAAGTCGAAAATCACTTGAAATGAAAAGAAAAACAAAGTATAATAATTCTAGTAATTAAAAAAGTATTAGGGAAATAGTACGAAGGAGGTAAGTTTACAAATGTCATTTTTTCATAAATCAGGCATAGTAAACGTGAAAATGGTAATCACGGAAGAAAAAATTTTATCAAATATAGATAAAGTTCAAAAATTAATCAATCCAAACAGTAAGAAGCAAATTGTTCAATTGGAAGATGATTCATACTTTAAAGATTTAGTTGAATCTATAAAAACTTATCTTTTAGAGTATCCAAAAAAGAAAAATTTTCCAAGAAGTGTATATAAAGCTGCATATGATTTAGTTGAATATGCAACAAATCAATTTGAAGAAAATACTAAAAAGATTGAAGAATTAATTAGAAAAAGAGAAAAAAATATAAAATTAGCTAGTGTATTAAGAGATGCAACAGCAGCTGTAAAAGCTAGAGCTAAAAACTGGAAAGAAATTGTAAAAAAATTACAAACAAAATACCCAGCAGATGTTGCAGAAGCTTTAAATATAATTGGTTCAACAAAAGACAAAGAATCAGAAGAATATTTAGGTGCTTGTAAATTAATAGATGCTAAAATCAATAACTTAGAAGCAAACTTACATATTGAAATCGATATGGAAAGAATTGAAGATAGATCAAAAGCTTTAAGCTATATAGGAATTGAAATTGCAGAAGCATTAAAATATATCCCTGCACCAGTAGAAGAATTTGTACAAAAAGAAGAACCAGTAGTAAATGCTGTTTTACAAACTGAAGAAAAGAAAGATATAAAAATTCCTACACCAGTAAAAAATGCTAAAACTGCAAAAGTTGCAGAAGCTAAAGCTGAAAAAATAGAAGAAAAGAAAAAAGAAATTAAATCAGAAATTATATCAAATTCTGTTGATGCTATTGAAGAAGAAAATAATCAAATTGAAGAACAAGCAACATTTATTGAAGAAACTAGATTTGAAGCAAAACCATCATTATGGCAAAGAATTAAAAATAGCAAATTTGTAAGAACTATAAAATATATTATGCAAATAAAAGTTGTTCTTGACTACCCAGCATTACCAGAAGGTAGAGGAGAATAAAATTTAAGTAATAAATATTTATGCAAAAAGGAATGCTTCGGTATTCCTTTTTTGTATAAGATTTAATATGTTAATTTATGTGATAAGTTAGTGAATTTTGTTGAATTTTAATAATCACTATGATATATTAGCAACAAATACGAAAGTAAATTTATTCAATAAAGAGGTAAGAAATGAGAATAGAATTATTAGGAGGATCTACAAAAGAAGAATTAGAGAGTAGAATTCAAAGAGTGGCAGCTGCTGGAAAATTATCAAGATTTAATGGAAATGTATTTGAAGTATTAGACAGTTGTAATGATTTTGAAAGTAATTTAAAGCTAATAAAAAGAATTATAAAAATGGGACATAAATCAATTATTGAACATGATTATTTAGTATTTGCTTTATGTGATGTTACACCAATTGTTGAACAAACAATAATTGGAAATAGATTGACTTCTTTTACTATAAAATCAAGAAGAGAAGTTGATTTTAGAACAGCAGGATTTTATACACCAGAATTTAGAAATAAAAACTTAGTAGAACATGAAAAAAATGAAGAATTAAAGAAAAAATATAATGAACATATGCAATATTTATTTAATATATATGGTGAAATTGTTGATAAAGATGTTAATGTAGAAGATGCTAGATTTATATTACCATATTGTTTTCACAGTAATATAATAATGGGATTAGATGGAAGAGAACTAGAAAAATTAGTTATATCACTTAGAAATGGTAGATTAAGTAGAATTCAAGAATTAAAAGAACTTGGAGATAGATTATATGAAATTATAAAAGAAGAAGTGCCATATCTAAAAGTAAGTTTGAAAAATGTTGAAAATAAAGATGAAAATCAATTTGAATATATTGAATCAATTAGTAAAAGACCAGAAATAAAAATATTAGATAAACCAAAAATTTTAAGCTATACACCAAATGCAGATGATGTTGTTATAAAAAGTAATATAATGTATCATTATCAATGTAGTGAAGAAAAAGCAGATGAAATTTTAAAAGAAATGATAAAAAAAGATGAACATGCAAGAGAAAAAATAATGAATAATATATTGCATAAAGAAGAAAGAAGAGAATTAGAACAAGTAAGCTTTAGTTTTCAAATACCAATATCTTTATCAATTTTAACACATTTGACAAGACATAGAATGCATTCTTTATTAGTACCAGAATTTATACCAATGTGGGATATGAAAAACTATGTGACACCAGTAACTGTTAAAAATAAAGCTAATGATATTTTCCAAGAAGCAATTGAAAAAAATATGAAAATGTTTGAAGAATTTAAAGATGCAGGAGTTGCTGAAGAAGACTTAATATATTTTTATGTTGGAGCTCAAATGTTAAATGTAGTAACAACAATGTCTGCAAGAACTTTACAATGGATATTAAGATTACGTTGTTGCAATAAAGCTCAATGGCAAATTAGATTTATTGCACAAGAAATTGCAAGAAAAGTAAGTGAAGTAGCACCTTTAATTGGAAAAGGATTAGGCCCAACATGTATCACAGATAGATATTGTGGAGAAGGAAGAGAATGTTGTGGTTTAATAGATAAGTTGTTAGAAGCTGATAAAAATAAGGCTTAAAAAGAATGAAAATGAAAAATAAGTAAAATTTATAAAAGATATTAATAATTTTACTATAAGAAATTTAGAATGATTTATGATACAAAATTTTAATAAATTACATAAGAAATAAAAATATATATAACGAAAGAGGTAAAAAATGTTAAGTATAATAGTAGCAAAAGCAAAAAATAATATAATAGGTAAAAATAATGGAATGTTATGGTTTTTACCAGAAGATTTAAAAAGATTTAAAGAAAGAACAGATGGACATGTAATTATTATGGGAAGAAAAACTTTTGAATCATTAGGCAAAGCTTTACCAAATAGAAAACATGTTGTATTTACACAAAATATGGATTTTACAGTAGAAGACGAAAATGTAGATATAGTACATTCAATGCTTGAAATAAAACAATATATAGATGATGATGAAGAAAATTTTGTAATTGGTGGAGCAATGATATATAGTTTCTTATTACCATATGTTGAAAAAATACATGCAACAGAAATAGATCAAAATTTTGAAGGTGATGCATTCTTTCCAAAATTGAATCCAGAAGAATGGAAAGAAGTTTCAAGGGAAAAAGGAATAAAAGATGAACAAAATACATTTGATTATGATTTTGTTGAATATGAAAGAATAAAAAAATAAAATAAAGTTTTTTTGAAAACTTGGTACGCTGAACAAAGACGTGGACATTTGCATGAAATTTTGTTTTTGCAAATGTCCATTTTTGTTATATAATAGGAAAGTGCTCTGCACTTCCTATTATATAAGGGCTTACACCCAAATTTATTAATCAAAATTAGTATAAAATCTAAAGTACAGATTCTATTTTTATATTAGCAATAGATTTATTTAAATTTCTTATTATATACTCTATAGAGAAAATTGTAATATAAATGAAATATATTTTTTGGAATAAATACTTGCAATTATGCATATTATTATATATAATACAAAAGAACTGAGAAACAATAAACAAATATTCCTCGTTAGCTCAGTCGGTAGAGCGTTCGGCTGTTAACCGAAATGTCGTAAGTTCGAGTCTTACACGAGGAGCCAAAAATCCTTAACATTAAGTTAGGGATTTTTTTGTTGTTAAAAAATAGAAAATATATTTGAAAATTGAAATTTATTTTTTATATTTAAAAGAGAGGAAACTTGTCCAGAACGAATTCCCTCTCTTTTAAAAAGTATTCAGTTTATATCATTTTCATGCTTTCAATGTAGTTATAAAGCTTCTCTTGCCAATCAAAAAGTTCTTGTTTGTCTTTTAAGTCATCTATATTCCAAGCTTCAATCTGTTTTAATAGAACTGAATCAAATTGAATACCATAAATGGCATATTCATTGAAATCAGCTATTAACTTTAGAAATTCTTGTTTAGCAGATTTAAATTCTTCAGGTAAGTGTTCTAAGGTTTCCTTAGAAATACTTTCAGACATAGTATAAACCCCAGCAGAAAAACAAGTTTTAAAAATTGCACCATAAGTATGTGTTTTTAATATGTTGAATTGTGTACGAGCAAGTTCAAATTCGTCTTGATTTTCCACTTCTTTTAACTTTATATGTCTCTCCCAGCCATCTTCAGATTCTTTTTCAATTTTGTTTAAAAGCAGAAATCTGTCGATTAGCTTTTTTGTCAATCGAAATGGCATGGTGATTTTTGAGACAATATAAAGTAGCCGAAGTTTTAATGCCATAAGCCGTATTCTATTTTTGTAAAATACATTTTTCATTTGATTTAGTACCTCCATACAATTGTTGTGAGATTGTTAACTGGTTGCTTTTGCAAATTAAAAACGTATTTATAATAACATAATTTTATGTAAATTGCAAGATTGTTTATTTGATTATCAATAATATTGTATATTTCAATTGCTATTACTAAATTCTAATATGTTTTATTAAGGATTTAAAAATAATTTTTGTAAACTTGTATTGTACACTACAGTAAAGTTAATATATAATA
>ULTP01075262.1_pt1 | contig 19111 bp, 9 predicted proteins | sample 1957721 | NCBI WGS metagenome assembly ULTP01 (sample SAMEA4835737, study PRJEB28245) | human gut metagenome | biome: gut microbiome; material: fecal sample | place: Denmark | collected 2008 | reverse complement strand
ACGACCACCACCGAGTCCATCAAGGAGTCCATCATCAAGGCGAGCGACAAGGGCAAAATCAAAATCCGCAAGGTCGACGACAATACGGCCGAGAAGGCGGAAATCATCGTGCAGGTGGCCCCCGACGAGTCGTCGGACAAGACCATCGACGCCCTCTACGCCTTCACCGACTGCGAGGTCTCGATTGCTCCGAACGCCTGCGTCATCTGGGAGGACAAGCCCCACTTCCTGGGCGTGTCGGAGATTCTGCGCCGCTCGGCCGAGCATACGCGCTGGCTGCTGGGCCGCGAGCTGGAGATTCGCCTCGGCGAGCTGAACGAGGCGTGGCATGCCGCCTCGCTCGAGCGGATTTTCATCGAGAACAAGCTCTACCAGCTCATCGAGGGGTGCCGCAGCCGCGAGGAGGCCTACGCCGCCGTCGACAAGGGGCTGGAGCCCTTCAAGAAGCAGCTGCGCCGCGAGGTGACGCTCGAGGACGTGCAGCGCCTGACGGAGCTGAAGTTCATCCGCATCTCGCGCTACGATACCGAGAAGGCCGACAACGAAATCCGCCAGATTGAGGCCGACATCGACGAGACGCGCTACCACCTGGCCCACCTGACGGAGTATGCCGTGGCCTACTACGAGCACATCCGCGAGAAGTACGGCAAGGGGAAGGAGCGCCGCACCGAGCTGCGCGAGTTCGACTCGATTGAGGCGACGCGCGTGGCGGTGACCAACGCCAAGCTCTACGTCGACCGCGCCGAGGGATTCTTCGGCATCGGCAAGTCGATGAAGGATGCCGAGTTCGTCTGCGACTGCTCGGACATCGACGACGTGATTGTCTTCACGCGGGACGGCCGCTACGTCATCACGAAGGTCTCCGACAAGGCCTTCTTCGACAAGGGCATCTACTACATCGGCGTCTTCAAGCGCAACGACGAGCGGACCATCTACAACGTCCTCTACCGCGACGGCAAGAACGGCCCCATCATGATGAAGCGCTGCGCCATCAAGGGCATCACGCGCGACAAGGAGTACGACATCACGAAGGGGACGCCGCGGAGCGAAATCCTCTACATGTCGGTCAACCCCAACGGCGAGGCCGAGGTGCTGAAGGTCTACTTCAAACCGCGCCCGCGGTTGAAGAAGGTGATTGTCGACCTCGACTTCTCGACGCTGGCCATCAAGGGGCGCCAGAGCCAGGGCAACCTCTTCTCGCGCTACGGCATCCACAAAATCGTCCTCAAGGAGCGGGGCACCTCGACGCTCGGCGGCCAGAACATCTGGTACGACGACGACGTGCGCCGGCTCAACGCCGAGGGGCGCGGCCGCCTGCTGGGCGAGTTCAAGGGCGACGACAAGCTCATCGTCTGGACCTCGAAGAACCAGTACTACATCACGGGCTACGACCTGGCGCAGCACTTCCCCGACGATACGGTGCGGGTCGACCGCTTCGAGGCGGACCGCGTCTACAGCCTCTGCTACTACGACCGCGAGCAGCACTACTACTACCTCAAGCGCTTCACGGCCGAGATGAGCGACCGCCTGCAGTTCTTCCTCGAGGAGGGGCAGGCCGACTTCGTCTGCCTGACCGACAAGGCGGGGGCGAAGCTCGAAATCACCTACAAGGGGGCCCATGCGGCGCGCCCGGCCGATTTGGTGGATGTCGACGAGTTCGTCGGCGTGAAGAGCCACCGCGCCAAGGGCAAGCGTCTGACGACCTACGAGGTGGCGACGCTGCGCTTCATCGAGCCGGAGCTCCCGCCCGAGCCGGAACCCTCCGACGGCGAGGAGCCGCTGGAGGAGGACGATGCTGCCGGTGTTGAGGGAGCTGCCGGAATTTCCGCGGCAGCCGGGGCTGCCGGGGGTTCGAGTGCTGCCGGCGCTGCCGGCGCTGCCGGTGCGGAGCGGGGCGGCTCTTCGGAGGCTGCGGCGGAGGATGCTCCGGCGGCGGCATCCGCAGCCGGAAACGCCTCCCGGGATGCGGCCGCAGGCACGGCCCCGAAGGGGGCGTCGGGTGCTCAGACGGGTGCTCAGACGGGCGCCTCGACAGGTGCCCAGACGGGCAAGCGGCGTGCGGCGGAGCCGCGCGGCGGTGAAATCTCGACCACGGGCCTTCCCAAGACGGGAGGAGGCGGCGTCGACTTCGAAATCGAGCGGGCCAAAGGCGATGTGGACGAGGTGATTGACCCCGAGCAGCTCAACCTCTTCTGAAGCTGATTCCGGGGCCCTTCGGCGGCGGAGCCGAGGTCCGTGCGGCCGCTCCGGCTCGGGGCCTCTGCGGGGTGCCGGCGGTGCCGGAGAAGACGTGACGGCAGGTTCGGAGAAGAAGGAGTCTGCGGGGCGCCAAGCCCGAGATGAAGCCGGCGGAAGACGCCGGTGGCGTCGGCCGGGTACCTGCGGAGCGTCGGAAAAGATGCCGGAGCGGTGCCCGGAAAGGTGCCGGAAAAGATGCCGGCGGGGTGCCCGGGAAATGCCGGCGGAAGGTGCTGGCTGAGTACCTGCGGAGCGGCGGAAAAAATGCCGGCGGAAGGAGCCCGAAACGGTGCCGGAAAGGTGCCGGCGGGGTGCCGAAAAGATGCCGGCGGAGTGCCGGAGAAAATGCCGGAGCTTTGCCGACGGAAGGCGCCGGAAAAGCCGAGGCAGAGCCGGTGCCGGCAAATGGAACATGCAACGATGAAACCTCTCTTTTTGATAGGATACATGGGGTGCGGCAAGAGCACCGTCGGGCGGAAGCTCTCGCGCCGCCTCGGGTGGCGCTTTGCCGACACCGACGCGCTGGTCGAGGAGGCCGAAGGGGCCTCCGTGGCCGACATCTTCCACTACGAGGGCGAGGAGCGCTTCCGTGAGGTGGAGCGTCAGGTGCTCGAGCGCCTCATCGCGGCGGCGGAGCCCGTCGTGGTCTCGACGGGCGGCGGCCTGCCTCTGTGGCACGACAACATGGAGCGCATGAATGGCTCGGGCGTGACGGTCTACCTGCAGCGCTCGGCGGCGGGAATCGCCCGCCGGCTGACCCCCTACGGCCGCCGCAAGCGCCCCCGCCTGCGCGGCCTGAGCGACGAGGAGCTGGTCCCCTTCATGGAGCGCGACATGGCTCTGCGTGTCCCCTTTTACGAGCGTGCGCAGCTCACGCTGGCGTGCGATGCGCTGAGCGACGAGGCGGCGCTCGATGCCGTCGTGGCCCGGCTGCGGGCGGACGGCCTGGTGCGTTGAATCTTCAAACTGACGTCTGATTGCTATGGACAACCGTCCTGTCGGAGTATATGATTCGGGCCTCGGAGGCCTGACCGTGTGGCGCGAGCTGCGGCGTGCGCTGCCCGGGGAGTCGCTCCTCTATCTGGGCGACGGCAAGAACTGCCCCTATGGGGCGCGGCCGCGCGAGGAGGTGCGCCGTCTGGCCTGCCAGGCGGTCGACTACCTCATTGCGCAGGGGTGCAAGCTGGTGGTCGTCGCCTGCAATACGGCCACGGCCGCAGCCATTGACTTCCTGCGCGAGCGCTATCCCGACATCCCGCTCGTGGGCATGGAGCCGGCCGTCAAACCCGCCTGCCTGCATACGCGCAGCGGGGTGGTGGGGGTGCTGGCCACTGAGCGGAGCCTCGACGGCGAGCTCTTCCGGCGTACGGCGGCCCGCTATGGCCGCGGCATCGAGGTGGTGACCGCCCCCGGCAAGGGCTTCGTCGAGCTGGTGGAGTCCGACCGCGAGGCGACGCCCGAGGCCGAGGAGTGCGTGCGTCGGGCAATGGCCGGGATGCTGGAGCGCGGTGCCGACCAGATTGTCCTCGGCTGTACGCACTATCCCTTTTTGATGCCCGTCTTCGAGCGGATTGTCGCCGGGCGCGACGTGACCATCATCGACCCCTCGCCGGCCGTGGCGCGGCGCACGGCCCAGCTGCTCGACCAGTACGGTCTGCGGGCCGCCCCGGACCACCGTCCCACCTGCGAATTCCGCACCTTTGCCGACGAGGCCTACCGGGAGCGCCTCCGCGCCAAGGCCTTTGCCGACGCCGATACGCCCGCTGCCCGGTAAGCGTCGGCGGGGCGGAGAACCGGTTGCGGCGCCCGTCCGCCAAGTTGCGGCGGGGCGGAGAACAAGTGGCTGCACCCGGGCTGCAAGCGCGGCATGCAAGCTGCCTTCGAGGGAACGCCGGGCTGAGCCGGGCGGCGGGACGGAGAAGCTCCGGGCCGGAACAGGTCGGCTGGGCGGTGAAGCTCCGGGCCGAAGCCGGGGCGGCGGGGCGGAGACGTTCCGGGGCCGGCTGAGCCATGTCGCGGCACACTCGCTTTCAGCCGGTTGCGCGCCGCCAGTTCGAGTACGGCTCGATGCCGTCCGTGCAACGCGCTGAGCCGCCGCGGCTCCGCCGCATTCTTCCGACGGATTCAACCCTCCGATTTTTTAGTTTCGCAAAATTTCCGTAACTTCGCTTGATAAATCAAGCGCAAATTCCATGGCATCCAAAAATACCTCCTCCGGCAGTCGTCAGCAGACCACCCGTTCGAACCGCGACAGCGCCCGCTGGACGCTCGGCCTGCTGCTCTTTTTCACGGGGCTTTTCGCCACGGCGTCGGTCCTCTTCTCCTTCTTCTGCTGGTCGGCCGACCTGAGCGTGCTGCAGGGCGTCGGCAGCGACAGCCCGCTCTACGACGACACGGTAGAGAACCTCTGCGGGCGTGCGGGTGCCTGGCTGGGCGAGCAGCTCGTCGGCCGTTCGTTCGGCGTCTTCGGGGTGCTCATCCCCGTGATGCTGACGCTGGTGGGGGTGCGCATCATTCGCCAGCGCCCCATCCTGTTCAACCACTCGATTCTCTCGCTCTCGCTCATCATGATTCTCGGGTCGCTCACCCTCGGCTTCGCCTTCGGCGACAAGTGGAGCCTCTGCTCGAGCACGGGGTGGGGCGGCGCCTTCGGCATCGGGGGCGGCGAGTGGCTCGGCGCCCAGATTGGCTCGGTGGGGACCCTCATCCTGCTGCTGGGCGGCTGGATTCTGACCGGCGTCTTCATCAACCGCAACTTCATCAATACGGTCAATACGGCCGGCAACGCCATGGTGGACAAGGGGGGACGGATTGTCGACATGGTCTGCCACAAGATGGCTTCGGGCCATGCCCAGCAGGGTGAGCAGGAGGAGCAGGAGGCCGAAGCGGCCCCGTCCGAGCCCTCCTCGCCGCGTACGGCCGCTCAGGCCGCACCGGCTGCGCAGCATGCCGCGCAGCGCCGTGATGCCGCCGCGGAGCGCCCGGCAACGACCTCTGAGCGTGAGAACCCCCGCGACGTGCCCGGCCGGACGGGTCGCGAGGTGCCGCACGACGAGCCGGCGACGCTCACCGTGCAGCGCCGTGCGGAGGAGCCCCGTCCGACGGCTGCGGCCGCTTCGGAGGAGAACCCCTTCCTCGAACTGGCCCCCGACGGCAAGCCCGTCGAGATGGAGATTGCCCGCCACACCGCCGAGGAGGAGGCGGAGCAGCCGCACGCGCCGCATGCCGACGCGTCGGATGACGCCTTTGAGGAGGTCGACCTCGCGTCGCGCGAGGGGCGTCTGGTGATGGGCCGCAGCGGGCTGGTCGAGCTCGAACGCCCCGCCGCCCCCGTGCGCCGTCCCGCCGTGGTGCAGAACGGCCCCTTCACCGAAATTACCGTCGGCGGAGAGCCTGCGCCGGAGTCCGCACCGGAAGCCTCCGGGGAGACCGGCGCCGCACGGCAGGACTCCTCCGCCCGGCACGCGGCACCGGAGCCGGCCGCTGACCCCTCGTCGCCCTTCGTCGAGATTGCCCTCACCCCCGCCGCATCGCAGCACGAGGCGGAGACAGCCGCTCCGCACTACGGGGAGGAGGCGCCCGCCGCGCCCGCCGCGCCGCTGCATGCCGCCGCCGAACCTGTCGAATCGCTGCATGCGGCTGCCGCCGAGCCGGGCATCGTGGTGACGGTCGAGGCCAACAAGGCCCGCGAGGTCGACGACGCGCAGATTGCCACCGACGCCTACGACCCGCTCAAGGACCTGGTCAACTACCACCGCCCGCCCGTCTCGCTGCTCGAGGACTACATGTCCGACACGGAGGTGAGCGACGAGGAAATCTACGAGAACAAGTCGAAAATCGAGGAGACGCTCAAGAACTTCGGCATTCCGATTCAGCGCATCAAGGCGACGGTCGGCCCGACGGTGACGCTCTACGAGATTGTCCAGGCGCAGGGGGTCAAGATTTCGAAAATCCAGGGCCTCGAAAACGACATCGCCCAGAGCCTCAAGGCGCTGGGTATCCGCATCATCGCCCCCATCCCGGGCAAGGGCACCATCGGCATCGAGGTCCCCAACCGCGACAAGCAGGTGGTCTCGATGTATTCGGCCATCCGCTCGCTGCGCTTCCAGGAGTCGAAGGCCGAGCTGCCGGTGGTCATCGGCCGCACGATTCAGAACGAGAACTACGTCTTCGACCTCACGAAGATGCCCCACCTGCTCGTGGCCGGCGCCACGGGTCAGGGCAAGTCGGTGGGTCTGAACGCCATCATCACCTCGCTGCTCTACCGCAAGCACCCCGCGCAGCTCAAGTTCGTGATGATTGACCCCAAGATGGTCGAATTCTCGCTCTACGCCAAAATCGAGAAGCACTTCCTGGCCAAGATGGAGTCCGAGGAGGAGGCCATCATCACCGACCCGCGCAAGGCGGTCTATACGCTCAACTCGCTCTGCATGGAGATGGACGCCCGCCTCGAGCTCTGCAAGAAGGCCGGGGCGCGCAACATCTCGGAGTACAACGAGAAGTTCGTCTCGCGGCGGTTGAATCCCCACAACGGCCACCGCTACCTGCCCTACATCGTGGTGGTGGTCGACGAGTTCGCCGACCTGATTATGACGGCGCGCGAGGTCGAGGGTCCCGTGATGCGTCTGGCGCAGAAGGCCCGCGCCATCGGCATCCACCTCATCATCGCCACGCAGCGACCCGACGTGAAGGTCATCACGGGCGGCATCAAGGCCAACTTCCCGGCCCGCATCGCCTTCCGCGTGATGCAGATGATTGACTCGCGCACCATCATCGACCAGCCGGGTGCCAACCAGCTCATCGGCCGCGGCGACATGCTCTTCTCGAAGGACGGCCAGCTGACCCGCATCCAGTGCGCGCTGGTCGAGACGCGGGAGGTCGAGCGCATTGTCGACTACATCTCCAAGCAGCAGGGCTACACGTCGGCCTACCTGCTGCCCGACTACGCCCCCGACTCGGGCGAGGGTGGCGGCGGCATGGGCAGCGAGGAGTCGTCGGCGCCCCAGAAGTACGACTCGCTCTTTGCCGAGATTGCCCGTGACGCCGTCTCGAGCGGGAGCATCTCCACCTCGATGATTCAGCGCAACTACGAGGTGGGCTTCAACCGTGCGGGCCGCATCATGTTGCAGCTCGAGCGTGCCGGCATCGTCGGCCGCCAGCAGGGGGCCAAGCCGCGCGACATCCTCTTCCACGACATGCCCTCGCTCGAGGCCAAGCTGCAGGACCTGGGCCTCTTCTGAGGCCGGATGGCGGGGACCGGACGAGAGGGGAAGACGACCCCGGAGACGGGGCGGTTCCGGTGAGAGGGGGCGGGCCCGATGAGAGGTTGGACAGTGAAGGGGCGGTCCCGGAGCTGAAGCGGTCCGGTGAAAGGGCGGTCCGACGTGGATGCGCCCGCGAGGCTCCGATTGCGGGCAAGGAACCCGAGGCCCGGTGAACTTCGATTGCGGACGGTCAACCTGAGGCCGGGAGGCGTCGATTCTGGCCGGGCAACCCGCCGGATGGCGCAATATGAACCGACAAATACCTTTGAAGATGATGAAATACGGAATCCATACATGGAGGTGGCCGCTCTGCAGCGCGCTGCTGCTCTTCGCTGCTCAGCCGCTCCGGGCGGCGCAGGCATTCCTCGGCGCTTCGACCGCCGCGGAGGTTCGCTCTGCGGCGCCCTCCTCGGAGCGTTCGCAGCGGGCCGAAGAGCTGCTCCGGCGGCTGGTGGCCTCCATCAGGGCGCTGGGCGACTACGGCGTTTCGTTTGCCGTCGAGAGCGGCGACCAGACGGTCGAGGGGCACTACAGCGTCTCGGGCAACCGCTACAGCATGACGCTGGGCGACGCCGAGGTCTTCTGCGACGGCAAGGTCCGCTATGAGGTGGACCACCGCCGACGCGAGGTGGTCATCGACCGGGTCAACGAGTCGAGCCGCAACATCGTCGACAACCCGACGCGCGCCTTCGACTTTCTCGATGCGCAGTACCGTGCCTCGCTCGTCAGCGAGGCGGGTTCGTGCGCCGTGGTGCGCCTCACGCCGGCGGAGGGGGGTGCGCTGCCCGTGGGGAGCATCCTGCTCGAGGTGGATACCTCTGCCGCGAAGCCCCGTTCGCTGACCTACGACTTCGACGGCGAGCAGGTTGTGGTGCGCGTCAGCCGCATCGCTGCGGAGCACGCGGCACTGCGCACGTTCGATGCCTCGGCCTGCAAGGGCTACGAGTTTATCGACTTCCGGTAGCCCGTTCGCGGCCAGCCATCCGGCGCGGCCAGCCTTCCGCCCACGACCTGCTGTCCGGCACGGCCCGCCTCCCTGTTGCGGCCAGCTTTCTGTTGTAACCCGCGGCCCGGCACGGCCCGTCATCCTGTTGCGGCCCGCCATCCGGCGCCGTCTGCCGGTCGTCTGCGGCCTGCCGTTCGGCACTTCCGGCTTTTCGGTGCTGCCGGTTTTTCTGCGTTGCCGGCCTTCCGTCCGCGGCGGCTCCGATGGGTGCGGCCGGTTGCGGCGAGCCTCCGGCCGCCATTGATTGCAGAGGCGGCGCCTGCGGCCGAAACCATCGCGCGGCGGTTACGACCCGCCGCGAAACCCCGTAAAAATCCCGACCCCCTGTCGGGATTTTTTTTTGAACGGCTCAAATCGCCCGAAAAGGGGCCTTGCGGGGACAAATCGCGCGAATTGCCCCGTCGCGGCCCCAGATTTCGGCGCCCAAAGTTGGCCATATCGAAAAAAAAACCTATTTTTGTCTGTTAAAACGAAGGTAATTCCAGAGAGAAATGCTAACTGAAGAAGAAAAGAATGCCGGTTTGGTGGGGCGTATCATCCCCATTAACATCGAGGAGCAGATGAAGACGGCCTACATCGACTATTCGATGTCGGTCATCGTGTCGCGTGCGCTGCCCGATGTGCGGGACGGTCTGAAGCCCGTGCATCGCCGTATCCTCTACGACATGAGCGCCGAGCTGAATCTCTATTCGGACAGACCCACGCGTAAGTCGGCACGTATCGTCGGCGACGTGCTCGGTAAGTTCCACCCCCACGGCGACTCGTCGGTCTACGACGCCATGGTGCGTCTGGCTCAGGACTGGTCGATGCGCTACCCGCTCGTGGACGGCCAGGGCAACTTCGGCTCGATGGACGGCGACTCGCCTGCCGCCATGCGTTACACCGAGGCCCGCATGAAGAAAATCACCGACGAGGTGATGGCCGACATCGACAAGGAGACGGTCGACTGGACGCTCAACTTCGACGATACGATTCCCGAACCCACGGTCCTCCCCACGAAGATTCCGCTGCTGCTGGTCAACGGCGCGAGCGGTATTGCCGTCGGCATGGCGACCAACATGGCCCCGCACAACCTGGGCGAGGTGGTCGACGCCTGCTGCGCCTATGTCGACAACCCCGACATCGAGTGCGAGGAGCTGCTCAAATACGTCAAGGCCCCCGACTTCCCGACGGGAGGCATCATCTACGGCTACGAGGGCGTGCGCGAGGCGCTGCTCACGGGCCGCGGTCGGGTGGTCATGCGCGCCCGCACCGAAATCGAGCATACGGCCAGCGGCCGCGAGTGCATCGTCATCACGGAGATTCCCTACATGGTCAACAAGGCGGAGATGATTAAGAAAATCGCCGACATGATTAACGAGAAGAAGATTGAGGGCATCTCCTACATCAACGACGAGTCGGACCGCAACGGACTGCGCATCATCGTGATTCTGAAGCACGATGCCGTGGCGAGCGTCGTGCTCAACACGCTCTACAAGAATACGCCGCTGCAGACGGTCTTCCCGGTGAACAACATCGCGCTGGTCAACGGCCGCCCGCAGCTGCTCAACCTGCGCGACCTGGTCAAGCACTTCGTCAACCACCGCCACGACGTGGTGGTGCGCCGCACGCGCTTCGAGCTGCGCAAGGCCGAGGAGCGCCTCCACATCGTGCTGGGTCTGCTCATCGCCCAGGACAACATCGACGAGATTGTCCACATCATCCGCTCGTCGCAGACACCCGACGCCGCCAAGCAGACGATGATTCAGCGCTTCGGGCTGAGCGACATCCAGGCTTCGGCCATCATCGAGATGCGTCTGCGCGCCCTCACGGGGCTCGAGCACGGCAAGCTGGTGGCCGAGCGCGACGAGCTCGAGAAGCAGATTGCCCACCTGAAGGAGGTGCTGGCCAACGTCGGCATGCAGCTCGAGATTGTCAAGCAGGAGCTGCTCGAGGTCAAGGAGAAGTACGGCGACGAGCGCCGCACGGAGATTGTCTACGCCTCGGAGGAGTTCAACCCCGAGGACTTCTACGCCGACGACGACATGGTCATCACCATCTCGCACATGGGCTACATCAAGCGCACGCCGCTGGCCGAGTACCGTACGCAGAACCGCGGCGGCGTGGGTGCCAAGGGGAGCGCCACGCGCGACGAGGACTTCATCGAGCACATCTATACGGCCACGATGCACAACACGATGCTCTTCTTCACGGAGAAGGGCCGCTGCTACTGGCTTAAGGTCTACGAGATTCCCGAGGGTACGCGCAGCTCGAAGGGCCGCGCCATCCAGAACGTCATCCAGATTGAGCCCGACGACAAGGTGCGCGCCTACATCCACGTCAAGCGTCTGGACGATGCCGACTACGTGAACAGCCACTACATCGTCATGTGCACGAAGGAGGGCGTCATCAAGAAGACGCTGCTCGAGGCCTACTCGCGTCCGCGCCAGAACGGCGTCAACGCGATTGTCATCCGCGAGGACGACCAGCTGCTCGAGGCGAAGCTCACGAGCGGCAGCGCCGAAATCATGATTGCGGCCCGCGGCGGCAAGGCGATTCGCTTCAACGAGACGACGGTGCGTCCCATCGGACGTGTGGGCGCCGGCGTGCGCGGCATTTCGCTCGAGGAGGGCGACGAGGTGGTCGGCATGATTTGCATCGAGCCCGACTCGAAGCAGGACGTGCTCGTGCTGAGCGAGAACGGCTACGGCAAGCGCACCGACCTGGAGGAGTACCGCATCACCAACCGCGGCGGCAAGGGCGTGAAGACGATTAACATCACGGAGAAGACCGGCGACCTGATTTCGATTCAGGCCGTGACCGACGACAACGACCTGATGATTATCAACCGCTCGGGCCTGACCATCCGCACGGCCGTGTCGCAAATCCGCATGGCGGGACGCGCCACGCAGGGCGTGCGCATCATCAACCTGCGCGAGGGCGACGCGATTGCTTCGGTCATGGCCGTGCCGCATGCCGACGAGGAGGAGACTTCTGCCGCAACGGACGAAACGGCGGGACAGACCGCAGTCGAGGCTCCGGATGCGGAGAACGGCGCTCAGGACGCAACGACCGAGACGACTGAGACGATCCCGGAGAAGTAGTTCCTCCGGGCCGTTTCGGCCGGAAAGGACATCTTTGGGGCAGTTTCATGCGGCGCATCTGTTGCAGTAGTGGATTTTATGCCTATATTTGCAGGTAGGAAACACCGCATGACGGAAACCAAATACAAACACCTAAAAATAAGTTCTTTATGGAAAAAACATGTGTAACGGCCCTCGCGGCGCTGCTTCTGGCAGTTCCCGCCGTGCAGGCTCAGAAGGTGAACAAGGATTCGTTCCTTTCGAAAATCGAGAAGAGCGACGCCGACATCGCCGACGCCAAGAAGGGAGCCAAGGCTGCAACGTGGGTAAATCGCGGCAAGCTCTTCTTCGAGGCCGTATCCGAACCGACGAAGGACCTGTTCCTCGAAATGGACCCCGTGATGCTCAAGTTCAACGACGGAGACCCCCAGTCGACCTCCGAGGTGACCTTGCTCGACGTGCCCTACACGGCCTATGTATATCCCTACTACACGGCCTATGTCAAGGACAACAAGATTATGGCATGGACGCAGACCCAGGAGATTTACCCCGGCGCTCTGGAGCTCTCGCTCGAGGCCTACAACAAGGCCTACGACATGGACCCCAAGACCGCATCGAAGGTCAAGGTCGGTCTGAAGCAAATCAGCGACTTCTGCGCACAGGCCGGTGACGTGAGCATCACCACGGGCAAGTATGCCGACGCGGCCAAGTACTACATGACGGCCTATGCCGCACAGAGCAGCCCCGCCTACGGCGAGAAGCCCAACCTGGCGCTGCTCTACTATGCGGGCTATCTGAAGACGGTCGAGGGTTCGACGAACCCCGAGGCCTATGCCGAGGGTGCCGACTACCTGAACCGTGCGCTCGAGCAGGGCTATACGGACGAGGATGGCAACATCTACTACTACCTCTTCCACTGCTACTACGGCCAGAAGGATAAGGACGCAGCCTTCGTCATGAAGAGCAAGGATGCGCTGCTGGAGGGTATCGAGAAGTTCCCGAAGAGCGAGCGTATTCTCGACGGTCTGATGCAGCTCTACACGGCCGAGAAGGGCGTGGGCGACCCCGCCGACCTGGTGACGATGATTGACGCCGCCATTGCCGAGAATCCGACCAACACGGACCTCTGGTTCGGCCGCGGCCGTATCTTCTACGCGCTGAAGAACTACGACGAGAGCATCAAGTCGTTCGAGAAGATTGTCGAGCTGAAGCCCGACATGTACGAGGGCAACTACTACCTCGGCCTCTTCTATGCGCTCAAGGGCGATGCCATGAACAAGGAGATGAACGAGCGTCAGTACAGCAGCCAGGCCGACTACGATGCCGACCTGAAGACGGTCAATGCGGTCTACATGGCAGCAGTGCCCTGGTTCGAGAAGGTCCTCGAGCTGAAGCCCAACGACCCGGACGCCGTTGAGTTCCTCAAGTCGCTCTGCTTCCGTCTGCGTGACGAGGAGGGCATGATGGACAAGTACAAGAAGTACAACGACCTCTACAACCAAATCAAGGGTAACTAATCGCCCGGCGGTTTGAACGAAGCGCGGCAGCCTTTAGCGGGCTGCCGCTTTTTTTGTGCCTGCCGGGGAGGGGAGGCACTTGGAGGTGCGGGAAGGCGCGGGGAGGCGGCCGGCGGGATGCGGGGTGACGTTTTTTCGGGCGTTGCGGGGTGGCGAGAGGGGGAGCTTGGGTGGGGCGCGTGAGCAGGGAGTCGGAGAGAGGTGCAGGTGGGCGAGGATGCGGATGTGTGGGGGCGGGCTCCGGAGCTTTTCCCTGGTGCGGGCGGGTGCGTGGGGGCGGAGAGAGGTGCGGGGTGGCGCTTTTCCGGGCGGCGCGGACGTGGAAGACGTGGCAGGAAGAGGGTGCTTTTTCCCAGCCGGTTCGGGGGGCGGATGGTGCGGGCGAGGATGCGGATGTGGGGTGGTGCGGGCTCCGGTGCTCTTCCCCGGCGCGTGTGGGTGCGTAGGGGTGTTTGAGAAGGGGTGCGGGACGGCGCTTTTTCGGGCGGCGCGGGCGTTGATGGCGGGGCAGGAAGAGGGTGCTTTTTCCCAGCCGGTTCGGGGAAATGCGGATGGCGCGGGGGTGGAGTGTTGAGGATGTGGATGAAGGGTGGCGGTTCCGGCGAGGGCGGCGGTTTTTTTGTGCTTGCCGGGGTGAGAGGAGGTAGGAAGTGAGGGGCGGCCGGCGGGATGCGTGTGCGGCTGTTGGACTTCGGCGCACTTCCCCGGCGCGTGGTGGGTGTGTAGGGGAGTCGGAGAGAGGTGCGGGACGGCGCTTTTGGGGCTGGTGCGGGATGCGTGTGTCGGGCACTTTCGGGGCGTCGGCGCGGACGTGGATGAAGGGAGGCGGTTCCGGTGCGGGGACCACTTCTTTTGAGACTGCCGGGCGGATAGGAGGAGCGGGAGGGGCGGTGCGAGACGGGGGGGCAGGAGATGGAAACGCTTTTCCGGCCGGTTCGGGATGATGCGGATGGCGCGCGGCGGGGATGTTGCGGGCGGAGGAGCGATGTTTTCCTTGCGGCGCGAGGCCCGGCTTCGGAACAGCCGGGGTGTCAGTGCCGGACCAGGGTGGCGGGGACCGGCTTTGGAGCTGCCGGGGTGCCGGCGCGGCGGAGGTCAAAAAAACGGAGGCCGCGCAGATGGCGGCCTCCATGGTCCGGCGGCTGATGGGCGCTGCGTGACGTGCCGGACTGCGTGTGTCGGGCTCCGATGCTTTTCCTTCGGCGCGGGGCCCCGGCTCCGGAGCTGCCGGGGCGCCGGGGCGGCGGAGAACAAAAAAACGGAGGCTGCATCTGTGCGGCCTCCGTGGTCCGGCGGCGGTTAGCCCGCGGCGCACTATTCGTACTGTCCCGACTTGAGGCGCTCAACCTCCTCGCGCGTGAGGAAGCGCCACTGTCCGCGCTTAAGGTTCTTCTTCGTCAGACCGGCGTAGTAGACCCGGTCGAGCTTCAGCACCGTATAGCCCAGATGCTCGAAGATGCGCCGCACGATGCGGTTGCGCCCCGAGTGGATTTCGATGCCGACCTCCTCCTTGTTCTCCGAAACGTAGGAGATTTCATCGGCATAGATTTCGCCGTCCTCGAGCGTGATGCCCTCGGCGATGGCATCCATGTCGGCACGCGTGAGGGGCTTGTCGAGCGTCACCTGGTAAATCTTCTTCTTGCGGTAGGAGGGGTGGGTGAGTTGCTTGGTCAGGTCGCCGTCGTTGGTGAAGAGCAGCAGTCCCACGCTGTTCTTGTCGAGCCGGCCAACCGGATAGATGCGCTCCGTGCAGGCTCCCTTGACCAGCTCCATCACCGTCTTGTCGGTGTGGGGGTCCTCCATCGTGGTCACATATCCCTTGGGCTTGTTGAGCACGAGGTAGACCTTCTTCTCGCCCTGTACGCGCTCGCCGTTGAAGCGCACGTCGTCCGTCGGCTTCACCTTGCTCCCCAGCTCCGTGACCACCTGCCCGTTGACCGTGACCACGCCCGCCTGGATGTAGTCGTCGGCCTCGCGGCGCGAGCAGAGGCCCGACTGCGCGATGAAGCGGTTGAGGCGAATCTCGCCGCTCCCCTTCGCCGCGTCGAAACGCGGATAGGAGCTCCGTTCGCCGCGCCGCTCCGAGGCGAAGCGTCCGCCGCGCTCCTCGCGGCGCCCGTCGTACGAGGGCCGTTCGCCATACTTGCGCGGAGCCTTGCGCTCGCCGTATGCCGAGGCGGAGCGCCCCTCTGCGCGGTTGTTGTCGTATCGCTTGTTGGGTTTGTGCGGTGCGTGGCCGTACTCCCCGGCGCGGCGTTCGCGGCGGTCGTCACGGCGGTCGTCGCGGCGGTCGTCACGGCGGTCGTCACGGCCGCGGCCTGCACGCCGCTCCTCGTCACGCTCGTCGCGCTGCCCGTAGCGGCCGTACTCCTCGCGCGGCTCCTCGTCGTAGTAACCGTACTGCTCTTCGCGGCGGTCGCGGCGCTCGTAGCGCTCATAGCGGCCGCGCGTCTCGTGCCGCTCGTCGCGGTCGCGCGTTGCGTACTGCCCGCGGCGGCTCTCGCCTCCGCGTGCGGCGCCTCCCCGGCCCTGGAAGCCTCGTCCGGAGTTCTCCTTCTCGCCGTAGTGCGGACGCTCGCCGTAGCTGCGGCCCTGCTGCTCCTCGTGCAGCGGGCGGTTGTCGGCCGTGAAGTTGGGGTTGTACGAAGCCCGTTTGCGGGGCTGTCGGTCCGTTGTGGGTCGCTCCGAGTCGGCGGCATCGCGCTGCGGACGCGGGCTGCGCTCAACGCGTTCCGCCGTGACCGTTGCGGTACGCACCCGCTTGTCACGCCCGAAGCGTGCGAGTGCGTCGGTTGAGTCGTTCTTGTGTTCTTTCATACGAATGGTCGAGTTCGACGTGGATGTTTTTTCGGTATGGTCTGTTTGCTGAACGGAGGCTCCTGCCGGCGGCGGAATACGTCGAACTCGTTTCGGGGCGTCGCTGACGCCCGGATTCCTGCCGGCATTTGCCCCTTTTGCCCGGTCGGCGGCTGCGTCTCCGCCGTGCGGAGCGGCGGCCCTGCGCATGGGTCCGGGCACGGGAAGGGGGCTTCCCCTCCGATGCGCTAACCCGCACGCGTCGACAAGGTTGCACAAAGGTAATTCAATTTTCGGGATTCTGCACACGCTTCGTGCCGAAATCGGAAACAAAAGGGGGGCGGGGCCTTCATTTTGTCGAATTAAAGTGTATCTTTGTATTCGCTTCGCCGGAACCCCCTGCCGCGGCGGCTCTTTGCGGCATCTACCCTCCGGCGGCGAGTGCCCATGTCGATGAACCGCGAAATCCTGCGCCTGGCGCTGCCCAACATCGTCTCGAACATCACGGTGCCCCTGATGGGCATCGTCGGTACGGCCATCGCCGGCCACTCGGCAGGTGACTCGGCGGCCAACATCGGGGCGCTGGCCATCGGGGTCTCGATTTTCAACTTCATCTACTGGAACTGCTCCTTCGTGCGGATGGGCACGAGCGGCTTCACGGCGCAGGCCTTCGGTGCGGGCGACTTCCGCGAGTGCACCAACATGCTGGCCCGTGCGCTGGTGGTGGCCGCCTCGATGGGGCTGCTGGTCGTCGCGCTGCAGTACCCCATCGGCGAGCTGGCGCTCTGGGCCATGAACGGCGGCGAGATGACGCGCGCCTACTTCTACGCCCGCATCTGGGCCGTCCCGGCGGGCATCATGCTCTTCGGCTTCAACGGCTGGTATACGGGCATGCAGAACGCCCTGATTCCGATGTGCACGGCCGTGACGGTCAACATCGTCCACGTGGGGTGCAGCCTCTGGTTCGCCTTCGGCATGAAGATGGGCATCGTCGGCATCGCCTACGGCTCCGTTGCGGGGCAGTGGACGGGGGTGATGCTGGCGGCGCTGCTGCTGGTGTGGCGCTACCGGCACGTGCTGACGGGCATTGACTGGCGCGAGGTCTTCGACCTGCGTCCGCTGCGCCACTTCTTCATCGTCAACCGCGACATCATGCTGCGCACGCTCTGCATCGTGGCCGTCTACACCTTCTTCACGGGGGCCTCGGCCCGCATGGACAACCCGGCGATGCTGGCGGTCAACACGCTGCTGCTCGAGCTCTTCACCCTCTTCTCCTACATGAACGACGGCTTCGCCTATGCCGCCGAGGCGCTCACGGGGCGCTTCATCGGGGCGCGCGACGGCCGCTCGCTGCGCGCATGCCTCAAGCGCTGCATCTTCTGGGGAACGGCCGTCTCGGCCCTCTTCGTGGGTATCTACATCGTCTGGTGGCGCGACCTGGTGGGGCTCTTCGTCGACGCGTCGGCCCCCGACGCCCCGACCATCGTCGAGCTTGCCGGGCGCTACATCGTCTGGATTATCATCATCCCCATCGCCAGCGCCATGCCCTTCATCATGGACGGCATCATGGTGGGAGCGACCCATACGCGCGTGATGCGCAACTCGATGTTCTGGGCTACGGCGGCCTACTTCGCCATCTACCACCTCTTCTACGGGTGGATTGGCAACAACGCTCTCTGGCTCGCCTTCATGCTCTACATGTTCCTGCGCGGCGTGCTGCAGTTCTTCATGACGCGCCGCCTGCAGGTCATCTATGCGCGGGCCGATGCGGGCCGGGTCGGGTACGCGTCGCCGGTCCGGGAGTAGGCGGGGGCGGAAGTCGGAGGTTAGGGCTGGGCAAAAGGATAAAAGGGAAGCGACCCTTGCGGGGTCGCTTCCCTTCTTCTTTATGGGGCTGCGGCCGGTGTGTCAGCGGCCCGCTATTCGTGCGTGGCCTGCCACCATGCGGTCTGCTGCTTGGTCCGCGTGGCGTCGCTCGTGCTCGGGTCCGAGGTGGTGATGCCCGAGAAGGTGCGAATCGCCTTCGCACCGCTCGACATCGAGTAGAACTCCGGCGTGTGGCGGTGGTAGGGGACCGTGCGGGCAAGCTGCTCCTCGAACTCGGCAAGCAGCGTGGGCGATGTGCAGAGGTGGCGGACGTAGTCCCCCAGGTCGAAGAAACGCGTCGGGTTGTAGCCGTCGAGCACCTGCAGCTCGGAGAGCTGCGAGCCGTCGAAGACATCGCCCGCATTGATGCGCTTCATGATGTCGGCCAGACGCTCCAGCTCGGCGCAGTCCGTCACGCCAATCGTCCCGTAGGGGTACTGGTACGAGCTGTAGAAGCGGTAGAACGACTCGCAGATGTTCTCGTAGTCGGGCTCGCCGACCAGGTAGCGCCCCATCAGGGCGTAGGGGAATCCGTAGGCCATGATTTCGCACGTCGAGCCGATGAGGTGGCGCGTGACGTGGCGCAGGTCGTAGGCCACCTCGACCGACGACATGTAGCAGTCGTCGAAGAGGATGTACTCCATCTCCATGCCGGCCTGCGTGATGCCCTCGGCCAGCGTGGTGATGTCGGTCCGGTACTGGTCCAGCTTGCCGCCGAACCAGCGGGTCAGTGCCGCACCCTCGGCCGCATACTCCCAGTACTCCCGCTCGCGCGGAGCCGCGCTGCCGGGCCGCGCGTAGATGCCCGAGACGGGGAGCCAGGCCATGCCGTGGCTGCCAATCGTCATGGCGTAGCGCTCGGCGGGGGCCGTCTGGCGCACCTGCTCGAGGATGGAGGCGATGCCCTCGGCCGTGGTGAAGTCGGGCGCCGTATCGTAGGTGCGGTGGTTCAGCCGGACGCACTGCCCGTTGTCGTGGTAGAGCTCGAAGAACTCGGCCCGCCGCTCATCGGGCATGAAGAAGACCACGAGCCGCGTATCGCCGAGGTAGCCGGCGGCGACGGTCTGCTCCATGTCGGCGAGGTTCTGCTCGAAGAACGAGGTGAGGTCGCCCGACCAGGGCATGTACATGAGCAGCGTCTGGGGCGCCGTGGCCATGCTCTGCTCGACGCCTACCTGCGTCTGGAGCCCGCCCTTGTCGAGCTGCAGCGTGATGCTGCCCAGCTCGCGGCGCAGCCGCCCCTCATTTGCGGCGAGCGCCCGCACCGTGACGGTCGTCTCGCCGCGGTCGCCGCTCGCGGGGCCGACGACCTCGAACTCCTCGCCCGTCGTGGTGAGTGACCACGGGCCGCTCGACGAGACG
>ULTP01025824.1_pt1 | contig 19267 bp, 19 predicted proteins | sample 1957721 | NCBI WGS metagenome assembly ULTP01 (sample SAMEA4835737, study PRJEB28245) | human gut metagenome | biome: gut microbiome; material: fecal sample | place: Denmark | collected 2008 | reverse complement strand
AATTTACAATATACTCTATAATTTTGGTTTATAGGTAAAACCATTTTAAAACCTAAATATATATAAAGGATCAGATATTTTATGAATAATGAATATGACTGCCAAACACCATTAGAATATCAAATAACAGATTACGATTGTGGTACAACTACTTTGCTAAATGCTATACGCTTTTTATTTTATAGAAGTGAAATTTCACCAGAGATTTATAAATTTATTTCTCACCATACTCTCGATATTTGCAACACAAATGGCGAAATTGGAAAAGGTGGTACATCTACACAAGCATTAGATTTTTTAAGTAATTGGTTAAATCAAAATAGTATAAATCAAAGAATGCCTATTTTATGTACAAAATTAATTAATAATGATGTTTCTATATATAATAAATTTTTAGAAGAAAAAATTAATAATGGAGCTGTAGCAATTTTAAGAGTACATCAAGAATGTGAACACTATTGCTTACTTACTTCTTTAAATTCTAATTTTGCATATATTTTTGATCCTTATTATTTAGAAAAAGGTACATATGATGATGATAATTTAGTTGAAATGATTTTTGATAAACCTTTTGAATATAATAGAAAAATAAAAAAAGAACGACTTAACAGTAATTCTCTTGAAGATTTTTCTTTAGTAACTGGTAAAAATGGAATCATTATAATTATAGAAAAAATAAAAATACAAAAAAGCCACGACTAAGTCGTGACTTATTGTATTTCTATTCTTCAACTTCTGCTGTTTCAGCTTCTGGAGATTCATAAGCTTCTAATATAGCTTTTTGAATTTTTTCTCTAGTTTCAGCATTAATTGGATGAGCAATGTCTTTGAATTCTCCGTTTGGAGTTTTTCTGCTAGGCATAGCTATAAATAATCCATTTTGACTTTCGATAACTTTGATATCGTGAACTACGAATTCCTCATCGAATGTTACAGAAGCAACAGCTTTCATTCTGTTCTCTGAATTTACTTTTCTTAAACGTACATCTGTTATTTTCATTTTGTTAAGCACCTCTTTCTCAAGTTTTTTATACATATATTATTATTTATGTACAATTATAATATTCGCCAAAAAAAAATTTTTTCCTTCTTATTTTTACAAAAATTTCAATTTTTATTAACCCAATCTATATCTTTTTATAAATTTTAGTAAATTACATAGTTTTTCACATATTTTTTTCCTTTTCATAAAATAATATTAGTGCAAATGTTTTAAAAAAACTTATGTAAAAATTTTGACATAATCCTTCACATAATCAAATTTTAAAGAATCTTCTACTATAGAATTTTCTCCAAAACTTTTTTTATAAAAATTAAAATATATTTTATTCACAAAATTTCTTTTTGAGAGTTGAAAAACTTTATGTTTCATTATATAATGTAAAAAATTCAAGGAGGCGCATAATAATTGAACTTAGAAGTTAAAGATTTAAAAAAATTTAAAAAAATTCATTTAATTGGAATTGGTGGCATTAGTATGAGTGCTGTTGCTGAAACACTACATAACTGGGGATTTCACGTAACTGGTTCTGATGCTGTTCATAGCGAAATTACTGATAAATTAAATTTACATGGAATAAAAACTACAATTGGTCATGATTTAGAGAACTCTAAAAATGCTGACTTAATTGTTTTTTCTGCTGCAATAAAAGATGATGATCCTGAAATGGTATTAGCTAGAGAAAACAATATTCCTATAGTTGGTCGTGGTGAATTTGTTGGTTTACTTACAAAAATGTACAAAGAAGCTATTTGCGTTGCGGGAACTCATGGAAAAACAACTACTACTTCTATGTTATCTGTATGTTTTTTAAATGCTGAAAAAGATCCTACTATTGAAGTTGGTGCAATTTTAAATAAAATTGATGGTAACTATAGAGTTGGAAATAGTGAATACTTTATATTGGAGTCTTGTGAATATAAAGGAAACTTTTTAAAATTCTTCCCTAATACAGCAATTATTTTAAATATAGACAATGATCATTTGGATTACTACAAAACATTTGATAATGTTATTAAAGCATTTACTGATTTTGCACTTTTGCTAGAACCTAATGGTTTATTAGTTACAAATGCTGATGATAAAAATTGTTTCAACTTAAAAAATGTTGTAAAATCTAAATTTATTTCTTATGGTATAGAAAATAAAAATGCTGACTTTATAGCAAAAAATATAACTTTTAACGATAATGGATTTGCTATTTTTGATATATTCAAAAATGGTGATTTCTTTGAACATATTGAACTTTCTGTTGCTGGAAAACACAATATTTTAAATGCTCTTGCATGTATTTCTGTTTGTGATTATTATGGTATTAGTAAAGATGTAATAGCAAAATCTTTAAAGGAATTTACTGGTGCTGAAAGGAGATTAGAATATAAAGGAGCTATTACTCCAAAAAATTCTAATACAGCTTCTGTTTCAATTTTTGATGATTATGGTCATCATCCTACTGAAATTGAAGCAACTGCAAATGCTATTGCAGAAAAGAAATTTAATGAATCTTGGGTAATTTTTCAACCACATACTTATAGCAGAACCAAAACTCATTTAGATGCTTTTGCAAAAGTTTTAACTAAATTTGATCACATAATTCTTTTAGATATTTATGCAGCTCGTGAAAAAAATACAATTGGTATTAGCTCAAAAGATTTAGCAAACAAAATTAATTCTCTTGGAAAAGAAGCTTTATACATGCCAGATTTTGATGAAGTTGTAAATTATATAAAATCAAATGTTAAAGATAATGATTTAGTATTAACATTAGGTGCTGGAACTGTTACTGAAATTGGTCTAATGCTTGTTAATTCTGAAGAATAAAAGTAGACTTTATAATAATTACCAATTTTTTACTTGTGTGCAAAGTTGGGCGTAAACCTTTAAATGAGCTGATTAAATTCAGCTCATTTTTTAATATTTCATATTCATATTTTTTATCATTATATCACCAAAAATAGCATATCCTTTTGTCGGTGAATTTACTAAAACATTCGTTATTGCACCAATAAACTTTCCATTTTGTATAATTGGAGCTCCAGACAAACCTCTTATTATTCCACCAGTTTTGTTTATTAAATTTTTATCAGTCACTTCTATTAACATACTTTTATTATCTTCATTATTATCTTTATAAATTTTTTCTATTTTTATATTATATTCTTCTGTTTCATTACCATCTACTGAGCACAGTACTTTTGCATTTCCCTCTTGTATTTCTCCTCTTAATGCTACTTTAAGTTTATTGGAATAATTAAATTTTATATTAGATAAATTTGTTAATTCACCATATATTCCAAATTCAGTATTTTTATACACTTTTCCTATTGTTGGCTGATTTATAATACTTCCTCTTATTTCTCCTGGTTTTCCCTGTTCTCCTTTTTGAATAGATACAATCTTTGATGTAACAATATTTCCAGAGTCAATATCTATCAGTTTATCAGTATCACTATCTGTTATTCCATGTCCCAAAGCTGCAAAGCTTTTACTATTTGGTTCATAATATGTTAAAGTTCCCACTCCTGTTGCAGCGTCTTTTACCCATAACCCTAATTTATATTCTGTATTACTTACTTTTACAGGTTTTATATTTGATGTCTCTATTGTCCCATCTTCTTTTAATATTGTTAAATCTATATTTTTTCCATCTGATTTATTGATTTCCTTTTGTAAATTTTCTATAGTTTGTATTTCTAAATCATTTACTTTTAATATTGTATCTCCCTCTTGAATATTCAAGTTTTCATAAGGTCTTTCTTTTTGATGATTTACATTTTCTATTTCTGACATTCCAACTATCAAAACACCATTTGTATATAACTTTAATCCTATTATTTTTCCAACTGGTATTACTTCAATATTTTCTAATCTAGTCACATTAATTTGTTTTACAGTATTTCCAAACATATTCAAATTTACTTGTGATGTATTTCCATTTTCTGATACGACTGCTGATGTTTGAATAACATCTATTCCAAGCAGAGTTCTTATTTTATATTTTTCTCCTTCTAATAAAACTATTTGTTTTGGGATTAATGTTACATTAGAGATATACATATATATAATTAATAAAAATAAAATGGTTATTACTATTTTAATCTTTTTCATATAAATAGCATAACCATTTTTTTATTAATTATTAAATTTGATTTTTCTAAAATTTATTTATATTTCATTATATTATAGTTTATTTTTAGCTTTAAGTTGCATATAAATTAAAAATTTTTATAATTTTTAGTTTTAATTTTATTTTTGACTTTTATTTATAAACTATATTTATATATGGTTCATTAAATGAAATTGTTGATGTTGTTAAATCTCTTGTTAACGTAATACTAATATTTGTTGCATTATTCCCACTAAATAAGTTTGGATCAACTTCTAATTCTATTGTTTGATTTTTAGAATATTTACTTACTGATAATGATTTTTTTCCAATTGAGGTTCCATTAATTTTAACATCAAAATTTATAGTTGTTTCTCTTACATCATTTGAATTTATATTGTTTAAAACAATTTTTATTCCCTTTACTTCACCTAAACTTCTTTTTAGATTTCCTGCTTCTAAACTTATTGTATTTGTTCCTGATGGCATTTGTTTTGGTGTTCCATTTGAATTAACAGTACCACTTGTAGGATAAATTTTATAATATCCTTCTGATTTTGTTAATGCGTTTGTTTTGTATAAACCTTGTCTTAAAGCTCCAACCGCTCTATAATAAGCTGTTTTTTTGTTTGCAGAAAGTGAATGTATATCTAATCCTTCTGCATAACTATTTTCATCTGATCCATTTTTTAAATAATTTCTATTGATTATACAATTATAACATAATACATTTTTATGATCATATTCATATACTTTTGATGTTTTGTTGTATATTTTATCATATTTAATTTCTTTTGAAGGAAATGCAATATATTCTGTTGTACTATCAGAAGAATCAAATTCTGTGCAATCTATTTTATGGCAAGTTGAATTTTCATCATTAAAATTATTTTTTTCTACATAATAAATATCTTCTGGTATAACTGTTAATTCATTATTTGTACTAGATACTAATGCATAATTGCTATAATTTTTACTTCCACATGGCATTCCTTGTAGATATGCAACTACAGATACTTTTCTAACAATTTTATCCCATTCTGCATCTGTCATTATTGGCATTTCAAAAGTAAATTTTCCAGATGACATTTTACTATATGTTGAAAAAGCTAAATTTAAATTGTATTGGATTGAGTTTCTAATTACCATATCTTTGTGATTATTAAAATTAGAATCACCATCTGGATCTTGACTTGCATCAAAAATCACATTTTCTCTATCTTTAAATTTATAAAAAATTTCTTTATAATCGTCTCCAAGTTTTTTTGCATTATTAGTTGTAAAAGTCTTTTCCGTTTTTTCAGATAATTCTTCTTGTATATCACATTCTCTAATAGAATTTAAATTTGAATATACCCAATTAGAAAAAATTGTAGATCTCACATAATATGCAACTGCTTGTGCATTTTGTATAGAATATTCTAAATCACGTATTTCATTCATCTTATTATCTAAATTTTGCTTAACTGCACTTGTATCAGCACCACTAGTAGCTGCATTTCTATAACTAACATACAAAGATTGATAATCTTCATAAGCCTTTTTTAGATTAGCTTTTTTCTTTGCAATATTATTGCCATCTGCATTCATGCTTATTGTAGATTCTATTTCATTTTCCTTTAATTTTACTGTTATGTTATGCTCATTTGATAATATATATTCTTCTGCAGTATTTTCATTAAAATTTAATATTTGATCTTTAATGCTAGCACCATCTTGTAAAACATCTACTAATAAATTTTTATCTATTAAATATCCTGTTTTCGTATAATATACTCCATTTATTGTTCCAATAATATTCATATAATTATCTAATGTATAATTTATTGTAACATCAATATTTCCATTAACATATCTTGCTGAATATGGCATATATGACTTTAATAGATTTTTTTGCTCATAAACAATATTTGAATCTGAAATATTTGTTGTATAAGATGCATCTTTTTTTAAGTATTGTAAGTTTCCATTTGCATCATAAATTGGTTGCCCACCTTGCGTTCCTGTATAACTTTCATCTGTTTTTTCTATTGCAGTATCTCCACTTACTTCGTATGTATATCCATATTTTATAATTATTGGTTGTTCTGTTGGTGAGTATATATAATATCCATCATATAAAGTATATAAAATTGCTGGAACATACGCTTCTAAAGATGATTTACTTGCATTAGACATACCAAAATTAGTTGCTAATGTATTAAAAAATGTATTATTTGAAGCCTCTAGTATTGTTCTTAATGAATCTGATACAGCAGATAAATCTTCATTTGCCGTATTTATTTCTAATGAAGACATTGCATCATAAGTTGCCCCTAACAATTTAGAATTGTATGAAGCTTGTAATGCAATTGTATCTACTTGCATTTGTATGTAATTACTTAATATTATAACTAAAGGCAATATTATTATTGTAAAAACAATTGCTAAACTTTGTAATTTCATTAATTATATCCTTTGCAATATATTTTTTAAGACTTAAGTTCAACTAATAACTCTAGTCTCAGCTTAAGCCTCTTCATTCATTTGTAATATTTATTTTGAACCTGTTGCTTGTACCATTCCAGATGCTTGTGCTGCTATTTGATAAGTATCATTTCCTGTAATTGAATAGAACGCACTTCTTATTGTTTGCGCCATTGTTTTATTTGTGTTTTTAACACTTACAGAAAGTATATCTCCTTCTTTCATAGCATATGAACTTCCTGCTTGTAATACATCTGTAATTTGTGATGTATATACTGAATAATATACATTTTCACCAATTACTGTTCCTGATGTCCAAGCTGATTTTTTTCCAATATTTTCATCCAAAACTTTAACTTCCATTTCTACATCATAAGCATTTCCTGTTGCTTGAATTGTAGAAGTTAATTTTGAATAATTTGCCATTGTAATTTTACCTATTGCTCTTGAATTATCAACAAATTCTGATGTAGCTGTTGATACTGAAAGTTGAGACATATCATCTCCTCTTTCTGCTACAGACATTAATGGAAATATAAACATTAATATAGCAGCTAAAAAAATTGCTACAACTGTTATTAAAGTATCACTCATATGATCCTCCTTAAAATTATTTTTAATTAACTTTTTTTAGAGTATATGTTATCTCTATTTTATCTTCTGGTTGCTTACTTCCTGTAATAGTTTCAATTCCTTCTCCTTCTCCAACAGAAATGGTATCTCCACTATATGTATATTTTACAAAAGATTCTACAAATTCATATTCACTACTACTATTTTTTTTATCTATTAGTCTTTTTAAATTATTACTTGTATAATCTACAAATATATTATTTATATATCCACATTCACCGTTTACATACAAGTCAACTCTTGTTTTTGTGTCAACTGTGGCATTTCCCATCCAAGGTGCTTCAAATAAATATGGATTTGTAGAGGCTTCTGCTGTTTTATCTCCATATATTGCAAGCAAAGTTCTTTGTTCATCATTTCTTGCAGCCGGTCTTAAAGCTGCTGCTTTACTTACATTTCTTTCTGTATTCAAGTCAAATATTTGAACTAATTTGTCTTCATCATAAAGTTTTACTGAAAAATTTTCTTTATAATAACGATAAAGAGTAGGCACTATGGTATCTGCATCAACTAATCTATATGTTTTTGATTCTGCTGTAACATCTAGATTATTGAAAAAGTTAGTTTTGTCATTAGTATATATAATTGTTTGTACAGTAACATTTGCTATACCTAAGGCATATATTGCTGTAGATAGTGCTATTACAAATACTAATACTGCAAAAGCCATTTTCATAGCGTCAATTGCATTTTCCATAAGTACCTAACCTCTCTTATCTTTTAAAGTTCATCTGGAATAAAAGATTCTTTTGTATCTTCATATTTTATAATAATTCCAGAAATATTTCCTGTTTTTTTAGAATAAACAAATTCAACATAATATTCATGCTTTGGTTCTAAAGAAGCTCTGACATTTTCAAATTCTTTTGTATTTACATTTGCAACATTAGAAAAAGCTTCTTTAAATTCACCATTTCTTTTTAGTTGATATTTTATGTCTACAAGTTTTGTAGCATCATTACTATTATTTTTATTATTATCAATAATTAAAGCAAGTAATTCTCTAACTGATGAACCATTTTTTTTGCCATCATATATTAAATATCTACTATTAAATTCATTATTTACTCTGCCATTAACAGTTTTACCTGTTTTTTTAGATGTATTAAGATTTAATATTATAAGTAAGGCTACAGCTACAATACCTATAACTATAGCCATTATCTTTAATACTTTTTTAATATCTATTGAATTTCCCATATTAATCCCATATTAGTAAGTAATTGTTATTTTATTAATTAAACCTGTTTTTCCATCTAAATCTGTTGTAACTGTATATGTATGTCTGTTATCTATAGCATTTTTTGCTTTTGACATTTCAGTAGCTTTTGTATCATCTACTACTGGTTCAACAGTTTCAGTTTCTCCATCTTTTTTTGCTTGATATGCAAGATCAATTAATTTATCTTCTTCATTGATGTTTGTTGTATTACTTGATAATATTTGAGCAATTAAAGTTTTGCAGTTAGAACCTGATTGTTGACCTTCATAAGTTGTCCATGTTTGGTTAAATGCTGCTTTTTCTTGTGTGCTCATTTGACTTGTTGCATTAGTAATTGATGCTTGTGAATTTGTATAAATATACATACCTATAGCTATAATTAAAATTGAAATAAGAATTGCACCTGCTATAATAAGTGCTTTTGATGCGTTTTCCATATTTTTTCCTCCTTAGTTTTTTATTTATTTTAACACTATTTTTTTCAATAGTAACATTAAAACCTTTAATATTGAATTGATTCAAATGTCATTGTCGCTACTTGAGCTGTTTTTTTATGATAAGTCATTCCTGTACATTTGAATTTTATTTCTCCAAAGAAACTCGTAAAAGCTTTCATTCCCAATTTATTTATACTTTCCATTGGGTATGTTTTTCCATTTATTATCATTGTAATATATACTTTTATACTATTTTCTTCGTTTTCTATATAGAAACCATTTTCATCTTTTGCTATATTATTTTTTTCGTTATTGCTAATTGCTTTATTTATTAATGTTGTAATATCTACACCAGAAAGATTTTCTTTGTTGTATTCTTCGTATTGTCTATTAAAATTTTGTATTTGTCTTTGTTGTTTTTGGTAAATATTAAAATTTACGGTTATTATTAAAATAACTATAAAGCATGTCAGTAATAATATTGCAAAAATTTTTTTCATTCTTTTATCCTTTATATTATATATTAAAAAATATTGTTTTTCAACATTTTTATTTATTAAAAATCACTATTTTCCATCAATCTAAAATTTACTTTATTTACTTTTCCTGTTTGCTTATTGTATTCTAGATTTCCTAGAAAAGTGTATCTATATATAACTTTATTTGTATTTGTCTGTATTTTCGTATCACTCAAAAATTTTCCTGTGTCTACTTCTAAATTTAAAAATTCATTTGTTGTAATATACGAACCTGTATCAGTTCCTTTAAACATTGTATTTTTTTTTGCTGAACCATTATTTAGTAAAGAATATGCTACTGTATTATTTTTTAAATACACATATACTTCTACATTATTTACTGGATCATTTCCACTTTTTTTATTAATATTGTAAGCTAAATTTATTGCTGATACAACATCTGAAGCTACATTTGGATCTGTTTTATATACAGTATCGCTATCAGTACTTATATCACTTTTCTCATCTGAAGCTTGAAATCTTTCAAATTTTGCATTAAAACTATCTACATTTTCTCTTCCTTTTGAAGAATCATAATTTTCACCTACTTTTGCAGCTTCTCTAAACATATATATCATTAAAAATAAAACTAATAAAGCAATTACAGTAGCTCCAGCCATATAAAAAGCTTTTGAAAAATTGTCCATTTATCTTCTCCCTTTGAACATTATATTTCTTCAAATTTCATATATTTTATTCTTCCTGTTTGTTCATTATATTTTTCTTCTACACATTTAAATTTTCTTGTTTTTAAATCATATAATGATGTTCTCCATTCAGCAGAACTCCAACCATTTTCAGAAAATAATTTATCTTTTATGTCATCAGATGGATTTTTTATATTTTGCTTTATTGCATCTGCTACATTTAAAAGGGTATTAACAGTATCATTTGTTTTTGGATTATCATCTCCATCTAATAACTTATATGTTCCTTTAGCAAACTTGCTTTTATAATATCCTGTTACTAATTTTTTCAAACTTAAATCATTTATTTTGCTAAAATAATTTTGTGTTGGTTCTTTAAAAGCAGAAGTAAGTTTTGTATCTATTGCACCTTTTCCATTTACATATTGCCCTTCTTGGTTTTCTGTTATTTCTATAATTTCTCCACCATTATTGACTTTTTTTGTACTTAAATAATTAACTAAGACCGTATCTGTTAAATCTTCTTTTATTGTAAATTCTATATTTATTAAATAATCATTATTATATTTAAAACCACTTAAGAAGCTTCCTGATACATATTTTTCGTTGTTACTTTTTGCTTTGTTTAATACTGAAATTAAATCAACACCATACATTAGTTTTTTATTGTATGCATCATATTCTTTATTAAAAACTGTTATTTGTTCTGCTTGTTCTTCATTTTGTTTTTGTCTTTCTAATGGACTTAAAGATCTGAAAAACACATTGATAAGTATTACTAGCATTACGCCTATTAATGTTCCACCTGCTATTAAAAAAGCTTTACTTGCATTTTCCATAATCTTTAATCCTTTCTTTTTACATTTGAGCTGACATTTGTTCGAATGCTGTTGTCATACTTATTAAACCTATTGCGCATAATGGAATTATCAAGTACATAACAAATAGACAAACCATTGGAGCAAATCCAATTACTTTTCCTATAATTGATTTTTTTGAAATCATTCTTTCGTTTGATTCTTTTCTTTTTTCTTGATGGTAAGCTCTTTCTGTATCTAATTCATCAAAAGCTTCTCTAATAGGAATCTTTTCAACTGCTGCTTGTAAACTTTCAACAATTCTTATAAATTGTTGGAAAGATACATCATTTTTTAATTCTTCTAAAGCTTCCCATGGACCACTTTCAAAGTTATTTACACATTTTGAAATTGGTTCTTTAAATATATTAGAATATCTTTCAAGCCATTCCAAAATCATTTCAACATTTACTCTTTCTATTTTCATAAGCATTAAAATGATTGTTTGGAATTGCATTACTTCATTTTCCATTTCCATTTGTCTCATTTTCTTTTGGAAAATTAACATTAATACTGGACCATAGTAACCTATAAATCCTACTACAAAGCTCATCAATAATTCAAACCATTTAAAGTTTTCTGATTGTACTGTTTGTATTTTTCCAAAAATAGTTTCTGCTTCATCTGACAATTCTTTATCAGTATACTTACTATAGTAATCATCTTTACGCATTGCCTTTTCTACATCTTTTTGTTGTACATTCAAATCATCTTTAAATTTATCTATATATTCATTATGTTTTTCTGTTACAGCCATCGCATTTTTTTCTTGAGTTTCAGTCATTTGACCTAGCAAGTTATAATCTGATGTAGGTTCTGTATATACATAATTTATTGCCATTCTATGTGCTTGCCAAAATACAAATACTGCAACTATAAAAGCTATTACACTAACAGTTAATCGGTTTATATATAGCCATTCCATCTTCAATTTTGAAGCTGAATCTTTTAAAAGTTGTGTTATTTTTCTATATTCTTTTGTTCCATCTTTTGGTATAAATAGGTCTACAAATTTTTTTACTGGCTTTTTCTTGTATAATTTTGCTTGCCATGGATTTTCTGGTGTTCCCCCAACTTTTACACTACCATTATCTTTTAATTTTCTAGTTAATATATAACTTATAAAAGTTAATATAAGTAATGCTACTTCTGCATAAAATCCTAAAGTTCCATTATAGAATTGCTTTGTAAAACTAAACTGACTAACTGCCCATCCTTTTACTGCATCTATAAATAAAACTGGTACAGCAGAAATCATTGACAAACTTTGAAATACATAATCTAATTTATCTCTTTTTAAAATTTCAATTTGCATTTCTTGTGTAATATTATTTAAATTTTTTAAGTATAAAGATGCACCATCTTTATCTTTTCTATCACCAAATTCTTTTGTTAAATATGAAATACCAGCAAATTCTTTTAAGAAACTATTTGGTGCTATATCATAATATTTTTCTAATTCCATCTCTGGATCATCCGAAATTAATACTTCATGTATTTTTTCAGCTTGTCTAGAAACTTTTACTTCATCATTTTGTGCTACTTCATATATTGCTTCTTCAACCATATTGTATTCATGATAAGCATGTCTTATTTCAGCAAAGAAATCAATTTGCTCTCTTAATAGCTGATTATCAATTTTATCTACAAAACCTTCTATAATTGTTTCAATAAAGAATATTTCAAATAGTAACAAAGATAGCATTAATACCATATTACCTTTTGTAGCTAAAATTATTACTATTGTTAGTGGTACAATTACCAAACACGCTTTTAATAAAATTTGTGCTGTTTGCTTTCTTGTAAGATATTCATCTTCAAGATTTATAATTTCAAGTCTTCTTCTTAATTTTAAGGCATATCTTCTAATAAATGGTATTTTCGCACATTTAATATAGAATTTTTGGTAAAACACTTCCATAGAGAAAGAACTTTCTTTTGTTCCTTCAACTAATTGTGCTACATATTTTGTTGTTTTATTTTGCATTTTTTTATAAATGATATAATAAGCTATTGCAATTACCGCAAATAAACCTAAAGTACCAAATATTAAATATTTAAGCATATCTGTAGAACCCATTTACTTAATTTTGCACCCACCTTTCTTTTGACTTAAAACAATATATTTTTATTTATTATCATCATCATTATCTTCATCTTCTAAATCAATTCCATTTAAAATTGAATTTCTGCCTACTGTTCCTAAATTATTTTTGTTTATTTCATTTTCTGAATTATTTTTTTCATTTTTTCTAATTCCTATATTTCTGCGAATCACTCTATGATTAGAATTTTCTGCTTTATTTTCTGTATTTGCTACATTTCCTTTATTTGTTTTTGTAACATTTGCTTCGTTTACTGGTGTGGCAGATGTATTTACTGTTGTATTAACATTTTGATTTTCTGTTTGAACATTAGTATTTTCTACTTTTACTGCAACTTTTTCTGGTTCTAAAGTATTTTCTTCTTCAGCATAGTTTTGAATTTTAGGTGGCTTAATTCCCCAGTTTCTTTCCAAGAATGCATCAAAAGCTACAACATCATTATCGTCCATATTATTTCTCATTTCACGAATATTTTGTTCTGAAATTGGATTGCATAAAACATAGCTATCATCAACAAATTCAAGAATATTACGGTATTTGTATAATTCTCTATTTGTTGTTTTAGAGAAATAAATTGTAGCATTATTAAAGAATTTATCTAATTTTCCTTCTAATGTTTTTTCTTTATTATGGTCAAATGTATATTCATTTTTTTCTTCTACTGGTATACATTCTGTAATTCTTTCTATATATCTTCTACCTTTAAAGTCTTTTACTAAGTGAATATCAAAGTTTAAAACTTGAACAACTTGTTCTTCTGCTGTTTTTTCATCTTTGAAAACCCCTGCACGAAGCATTGAGTTTCTTAGTGCTGTTACTAAGTTTGGAAATGTTTTAGCATGGTGAGTAAATAATGTGAATTTAGAAGCAACCTGTGCTGATTGAATCATCCAAGATGCTACGGGGTCAGTTGCAACCTCACCGATGATATTAACAGAACCATCAGTCTTTTTCTGAACGTCCAAACATTCCTGTCCAGAAATAGTTTCTGTTTCACGCATTGATAAGATATTTCTTGTTGGATAAATTTTTCTTAAATGAAGCTCGAATGCAGTTTCTGTAATACGAAGGTTCATTGTTTCATATATATTTTCAATCATAGCCATAAGCATTGTTGTTTTTCCGGCAACCTTGCTCTCCAGTAAGTGCTATAATTCTTGCACCTTTTACAAGGAATTTTAAAAGTTCAATTGTTTCTTCTTTACCTTGGAATTTAACAATTTGCTCTAATGTAGCTCTCTTTACGTCGAACTTTCTTACGAAGAAAGCCCATGTTTCAGACATACTTGGTCTAACAACAACGACACGAGAACCGTCTTTCATTTCATTAATTTTGTAACCATTTGTATCAGATAACTGACCTGGGTTATTATATTTATAAATGTTTTGACATACTCTTTTTAATTCTGCTTCTGTTCCAAAAGATAAAAATGCAAGTCTTATTGATTTACCTTGGAAGAATATCCAAATACTATCACAAGCTCTAGGAATTTTTGCTTCCATTGCTTGTCTTAGGTAATCATTATCTGTTTGCGCAACTTGGCTTAAAAAACTTTCTGGTAAACCAGACACACCACCAGATACACCATCTATATTCATATCACGGATTTCATCAATACTACTGTATCCTTTATATTGTTGATAAATTCTTTGAACAACAACTTCTAATTTATCTGTAAAACTGATTGAGAAATTTTCTTTTTCATATATATCATCAATCTCTTCATTAGTAATTACATAACATGGTTTTGATTCCCCATCTACGAATTTTAATGTTGCCAAATTATACTTTTTAATTATTTCTGTCAAAGCTTCATATCCAAAACTTTTTTTGTATTCATGAATAAGAATATCAAATTTGTCTTGTGCTGTAAGTAATGATGGTGTATCAAATGGAATTACTTTTGATATATTTGTTTCATTAACACCATATTCTTTAGATAACAAATCAAAAATTAATTCTTTTACATATTTTTTATCGTTAACATCACCATATGTACAACCTTTTAAAGCTTTTTTCAATTCGTACTTTTTAGTTTTTCTTCTTTTTAATTCTTCTTCAGAAAGACCAATATCATACAAATTTATTTTTGTAATTTCATCAAGTCTTTGTTTAACAAATTTTATCATCTTGTCTAAAGTATAAGTTTTGTCATCAACATCAACTTTGGCTTCCACGATTTCATTTTTATTCTTTTTAATCATATGTGCAATTGTAACAAATACAATTACGACAACTACGAACATTAACATTATATTTGTTATATTCATTAAAGGCTTCCTCCCTTTAAAATTATGTTAGGTATTGTAATTCTTGTAATTTATAAATTATTTTTTTATCAACATCTTGTATGTCTTGTATAAATCTACTATTTTTATCTAATGCAACATTTGACAATTTCGTTTGTAAAAAGAACTTTGCCACTTGTGCTTCACATGCAGATTCCATAAATAAAGCATTATATGGAATTGTGCCTACACCTTTTTTCTCCCCAATGTATTTTCCAACATTTTTTGCATTATATTTAGAGTAATTATCTGATCTTGCAAGTACTGGTATCATATTATTTTTTTGTAATATAGGCATTGTTGATGCATTAACAATATATTGATCTATTAATTGTAAATTTGGTGGCATAACATAAACTATTACACTTGCACAATCCAAAATTGCTTTTGTTGTATCTGACTCTAGACCTTTATTTACATCTACAAATACAAAATCATAATATTTATTAGCTGTATTTAATAAATCTTTATATAGCATTAAAGACTTTTCAAAATCTTCTTTTATTGTTGTTTTCAGACCTGGTAATACATCAAGTCTATTCTTAAAAACAACTTTTGTATAACTAGAAACCACTTCTGGTGTAACTTTGTTACTCGCAATGGCACTAACTAAGCCTTCTGCACCAGATGCAATGTCTATTTTTCCTCCATTTAATTGTCTAGCAACTTTATTTGTTTTTTTTAGATTCCAAAAACAACCTTCCAAAGTTGGATTTTGATATGTTGCATTTACTAATAAAGTTCTGTAATTATGTTCAACGCACATATAAGTTGCTAGTGCTGCCATAGAAAGTGTTTGACCACATTCTTTTTTTTCTGCGCTCCAAAAAGCAATTATTGCCATTTGACGACTTCCTTCCTTTGTACTTAATTTTCTTTTATTAATCTTACTGCCTTTTTAACTTCTCCCTGACTTCTACCAGAAATTTCTTCTACTAAAAACATTACACTGTCTACATATATATTACTTAATCCAGTAAATTTTATTTTTGCTTGTCTTTGATTTACATATATTGCATTTAGATCTTCTGTTTCAAAAGGGAAAAATACGATATCTTCATTCCAAGAAATTTTTAAATTTTTGGATAAAAATTTTACATATTCATCTTCTTCTTGTAACATATTTTTGGTAAAATAAACTTTTGTAACTTTTACTGGAGCTTTTAATCTTATAAAAGCTGCTAAGCCTTTTCTTAAATTATATAAGTCAAATGATGTTACAAAAAAATGTTTATCATTTGGACTTACTTGATATAGTTCATAATATATAGAAGAATCTATATCAAGTAAGACATAATCATATTCTAATTGTTGCACTCCTAAATATGCTTGGATTTCATTAAAACCTTTGAATCCTACTGCAACATCTATATCTTCATATGTTGTTATATATTTTTGTGAAGGAGTCATAACTGGAACTATATATCTAGACTTTTGTAATGTTGTTGTGTCTATAAGTAAAACTTTATTTTTTAATACAGTTAATATTTTAGCAATTTGTAATAACATATCAGTTTTATCATATCCACCTATAAAAGCGACTTTTTCCATTTTTTCCTCCTATTTTATTTAGTTAGATCTACCAACTTCACCAGAACCATCTAATTCTTCAACAAAGCTTTCTCTTGCTGTTTTTAAATTTGTAATTTCTTCTTCAATTCCAGATTCAACAGAACTTGCTCTTCCATCTTCATAAGCAGATAAAGCTGCATCAATTTGTCCAACTCTTTGCTCATTTTGTTTTTGTTCATTATATCTAGACCATAAAGCTGTTCTTGCTTTTTCACGAATATTTGGATCTGTATTTATTAATTTTAATACATCTTCACTTACAGCATATGTAGGTGTTGCTGCATTTTGTAATCCTGGTTCAGTATATGTTGTGGCATACAATTTTGTACCTTCTGCAGTATAAGATTCAACAATTGCATTTCCTAAACTTAAAATTTCTTCTTCTGTAAGTTTAACCCAAATTGTATCTGCAGTACATTGCTCTATTTTTTTCTTTGCTACAACTATATAATCTTGTCCCTTTGGAAAACGAACACGAATATCAACATAATCTCCATTTCTAAGTTCTGATGGTAAAATAATCATATTGTATTCTTGAATTCTTTGATCATCTGTTGCTTGTCCATCAACTTCTGCTACCATATCTTTAGTAACAATTGAATTTGCAGGAACTCCAACTTTCATAACTAATTTTTTTTGTAATTGTGTTCCATCTTCAGAATACTTTTCTATTGTATCTCCTGTTTTGTCATCTTTAAATTTAAAATCATCTTCTTCGATAATTTGAGTTGTATCCATTGTAGTTTGTACAACTTCAGTTTTAAATGAATCCATAGTCACTTCTTCTCCTGATTTTAAATCAGCTGTAGCAACTAAAACAGTTCTTTGTTTACTTTCTAATGCTTCTTTTGCTTCATTTAAATTTTTAATTTTATAAAGTAATAATAGTACCACTAGTGCCATAATAATAAGTGCTACTAAAAAACCTATTAAGAATGAATTTCTTGCTCTTCTTTGCATTGGATTAACAGCCATTTTCAAAAACCTCCTTAGACATATATCCTAAAATTTCGCATAATTCTACCAAATTAAATCATTTATTTTATTTTACAATATTTATTGGATAAAAACAATAAATCTGCGTAATGTAACAAAAAAATAACTTTTTTGTAATCTTTTTGTAAATTTAGTTTTTTTAATAATCTTCTAATACAAATTTTCTTATTACTTCTGCTACACCTTCAGAATTATTATCACTTACAACAACATCAGCTATTGCTTTCATTTCTGGACTACTGTTTCCCATTGCAACACCAAGTCCAGCATTTTCTATCATTTCTTTATCGTTAACATTATCACCAATTCCTATTACATCTTCTTTTTGTATATGTAATTTGTTTAATAAAAATTCTATTGCAGTCCATTTATTTACATTCTTATTTGTAATTTCTGTATAATAGTATTCTATTGGTATTTGTGATGTACCATCTTTTATTACTTTTCTTGACATGTGAGATACATCTAAAACATCAATATCATTTATTAATTTTAATTTTCTTATAATACTATTAAAAATCATTCTATTATCATCACATACTGTAACTTTTAAAAATCTTTCCTGTGATAATTCTTCTATATATTTGTACATATTTGGTACTATATTTATATTAGTTCTTTTCCCTTCTGCTTTTCTAGCATTTTCTTTGTAGTAAAATAAAACATTATAATTTAAACTTTTAGCAATTACTTCCATTTCTGTATAAACATTGCAATATATACTATTTTCTTCACATATTCTTACTATATTTAAAACTTGCTCTTTATTTAAAAATCGATCATATATAACTTCTTTTTTTGCAATATCATAAACTATTGCTCCATTTCCTGAAATTAAATAATTTTTCGAACCAATTTCATAAGCAATACTTTCTACTGAATTTATTGGTCTTCCTGATGCTAAAATAACATCTGTTCCTCTATTTATTGATTTTTGGATAATATCTTTTGTATAATCTGAAACTTCTCCAGCCGAATTCAAAAGAGTTCCGTCTAAATCAACTGTAACTATTTTGTACATAAAAAAATACATTCCTTTCTAGTTTTACTTAAAGTTTATAGTTATGAAAGACATTATATTTTTTCAAACTATTACTCTTTTCACATTTTCGTTTTCATTATATCATTATTACATTTTTTTACAACAAATTCAATGTCAAAATTTGTATTTTTTTGTTTAAAATTTCCAGTTTATTTTTTTAATTTGGTGGAAACATAATATTGAAATTACATTTAGAAATGTTTTTTCAAAACTATTATTTTTAGATTTTATTTAATTTTAGTAAATAAATTTTTATTATTAGATAAAATTTAAAACAAAATCCCGGAGGTGAAATTAAAATGACAAGTAGTAATAAGAAAGTAGTTCCAGAAGCTATGGATTCATTAGAAAGATTCAAATATGAGGTTGCTTCTGAA
>ULTP01056827.1_pt1 | contig 19315 bp, 17 predicted proteins | sample 1957721 | NCBI WGS metagenome assembly ULTP01 (sample SAMEA4835737, study PRJEB28245) | human gut metagenome | biome: gut microbiome; material: fecal sample | place: Denmark | collected 2008 | reverse complement strand
AACAAGGTATGAAAAAACAAATATATCAATTTAAAAGCACTTATTAAAATTAAACTTTTAATATCTACTAAATATTTACTTAAAAAATTAAATTTTATTATTTCAAATTTACTCCTAAAATTCCACCTATACTTCCAGCTAATATACCACTTCCAATCATCACTAAAGTATAAAATTCAATACCAAAGTTTTTACTAACTATACTTGATAGTAAATATATAATTAACATATATAAAGAACCTAAAATTGCTCCATTTAAAATTCCTCTTTCTTTTATTTTTCTAGAAATTAAAAAACTTCCAATTAAAATACTTACACTTGAAATTATTATAATTGCAGGACTAATTATATTCTCAGAAATATTTGATGTACTTAAAATAATAGAAAGCAATATTAATGAAATTAAAGTTATAACAATTGATAAAAAAATTGATTTTACAAAATCCAAAACAATTTGATTCATATTTATCCTCCATCTTTTCATTTTGTACATTTTATGCAAAACAATTTATTTTAGAACGAATAAAAGTGGATATTATAACAAAAAAGACAACTCTATTGAATTGCCTTTTTATTTATCAATTTTTTATTTTAATAACTATTAATTTTCTGGTTGTTGTTCAACTGGAGTTTCTTGTCCTTCTGTTGACTCTTTTGTAGATTGCTCTTCTGTTGGTTGTGTACTTGTATCTGTAGTTACATTTGTATCAGTTGTATTTGTTGTATCTACCGTATTATCTACAATTAAATTTTTATCTGTTTTATTTGAATTAGCTTTTACAGAAACCAAATTATTTGCTACCATATATTCTGCTACATCAAGTTGATTTCCACTAAATTCCATATAGTAATTTGTAACACCATTTTTTGTAATTGAATAAATTTTGCTACATACTGTTGGAACTATAATTCTTTTTGCTTCTACATCATAGATACCATAACCACCATTTTGATTTATTACAATTCCTTTTATTCCAGTACTTTCTGGCAATAATAATACACTATTTTCTCCTACTGTAGTTGTAGAAGAATTTGAAGAATTTGATGAACTTGATGAACTTGAATCGTTTTTATTATCTACTTTATATCCCAATCCATCATATACTGTTTTTGCAAGTTCGGTTCCATCTATATCGTATAATCCATATTTTGTACCCTGTTTAACTGGTATGCAAGTATCAAACAATACTACTGGGTTTTCAAGACTAGCTATTAATTCATCTTCTGTTGATTTTCCTGATTTATCTACAAGGCCTATTTGGTCATATTCGGCATGAACTACAACTTCACCTTTTCTATTTAATACACCATATTTATTATTTTTTTGAACTAAGTATAATTGTTTTTCTGCACTTAAAACTGATATATCGTCATATTCAGTTGGTTTTATAATAGTTGCTCCATCACTACCTAATAAACCTATAGTATTATTTGCATATACAAAAAATTCTTTTACATTTTGTACAAATTCTACTTCATTATATTTTAAACTAATAACTTCTTCACCACTAGTATTTATTACTCCGTATTTATCATCTTGACCAACTACTATTAGTCCATATACTAATGCTCTTACATTTTCGTACTCGCCTGTTATTGTTGAATATCCAAGTTTTCCTGCAACATTTTTTGCTTGTTGATATAGTGTTGCTAGTGTATATATCCTAACTCTATTTTTTTCTTTAGTATTTATATTTACATTAAATATATCTGGTAATAAATCGAATGGTATATATAAATTTCCATCCACTAATTTTACTGGATTTTTTAAATTAAATACTTCTTCAGTTTCATTTGCTGATTTTACAGTTAATTGTGTGCCATATACATTTTGTTCTGCTTCTAGTTTTTCTTTTGATAATGATGTTGATGTTGAATTAGTGTCTTCATTTAAAATATATTTTGTCATAGAAGAACTATCTGCTTTCATTGAAACAACTTCATGATTACTAGAAATATAGCAACTATCATTATCCTCTGTATATTTACCATATTCACCTTTGGTATATGTACAATCTAGCATTTTTGTGATTTCTCTTGCATTTACATATTCTTGTCCATCTATTTCTTTAAATAAATCAGATGAAAAAGATTGTTTTGTTCCATCAACAAAAACTTTTAAAGTTTGTGCATCTTGATAACATAAAAATAATATTATTATAAATAGAAAAGCTATTAGTACAGCACAAAATACTATTGAAATAAGAACCATTCTTCTTTTTCCATTTCTCGCTTCTCTTTCCTTAATGAACTTATCGCTTTCTTCTAAATTCATTCTTTACACCATTCCTTTCCAAAGGTTATCCCCATTATTCTTTTGTATAACCGTACTTTTTATAAAATTCATCTCTGAAATTTAATAAATTATCGCATTCTATTTCTATTCTAACTCTTTCCATTAATTTAGTCAAGAATCTTAAATTGTGAATAGAAAGCAATCTTATTCCTAAGATTTCCTTTGTATTTAACAAATGTCTTATATAAGCTCTTGTATAATTTTTACATGTATAGCAATCACATTCTGGATCTAATGGTGTGAAATCTCTTTCATAAGTAGCATTTCTAACAACAACTTTTCCATTTGCTGTCATTGCTGTTCCATGTCTTGCGATTCTAGTTGGAAGTACGCAATCACACATATCTATTCCTGCTAAAGCTGCTTCTATTAGGTAATCTGGTGTTCCAACTCCCATTAAATAACGTGGTTTATTCTCTGGCATAAGTGGCGTAGTATATCTTAAAATATCCAAAAATTCTGGTTTTGGTTCTCCAACACTAATTCCACCAATTGCATATCCAGGAAAATCTAATTCAATTAACTCTTTTGCAGATTGTTCTCTTAAATCTTTATAAAATCCACCTTGAATAATACCAAATAAGCCTTGTTTATCAGTTGTTGTATGATATTCTTTACATCTTTTTGCCCATCTTGTTGTTCTTTCCATAGACTTTTTAGTATATTCATAAGTTGATGGATATGGACAACATTCATCAAAAGCCATCATTATATCTGAACCTAAAGCTTCTTGTATTTCCATTGAAATTTCAGGACTAATATATTTTTTGCTACCATCTAAATGTGATCTAAACTCAACACCTTCTTCAGTTATTTTACGAAGTGGTCCTAAACTAAAAACTTGAAATCCACCACTATCTGTTAAAATTGGTCTATCCCAATTCATAAATTTATGTAATCCACCAGCTTCTTTTACTAAATTATGTCCTGGTCTTAAAAATAAATGATATGTGTTACTTAAAATAATTTGTGCTTTTACCATGTCTTTTAATTCATCTGGTGTCATTGCCTTTACGGTTGCTTGTGTTCCTACTGGCATAAAAATTGGAGTTTGTATATCGCCATGAGGTGTATGTACAACTCCTCTTCTAGCTCCTGAATTTTTGTCAACATGTAATAATTCATAAGTTATTGCTTGTTTTTCTTCCACTTTATTCATCCTTTCTATTAATCCTTTTATTCTATAAACATTGCATCTCCAAAACTGAAAAATTTATATTTTTCTTTAACAGCTTCATTGTATGCTTTCATTATAAATTCTTTTCCTGCTAATGTTGAGACTAACATTATTAATGTTGATTGTGGTAAATGAAAATTTGTAATTAAGCAGTCAACACATTTAAATTTATAACCTGGATATATAAAAATACTTGTGTCTGTTTCTATTTCTTTTACTTTTCCATTTTCATCTGAAACAGATTCTAATACTCTACAAGATGTTGTACCAACTGCAATTACTCTATGTCCCGTTTCTCTTGCTTTATTTATTTTGTCAGCTTCTGATTGTTTTACAAAAAAGTGTTCTGAATGCATTTGATGTTCTTCAACATTTTCTACTTTTACTGGTCTAAAAGTTCCTATTCCAACATGTAAAGTGACTTTTGCTATATCTATTCCTTTTTCTTTTATCTTTTCTAAAAGTTCTTCTGTAAAATGTAAACCAGCTGTTGGTGCAGCAGCAGATCCTTCATATTTTGCATATACAGTTTGATACTTTTCATTTTCTTCCTTAATATTTTCTTTTATATATGGTGGCAATGGCATTAAGCCAATTTGATCTAAAATTTCATTAAAAATTCCATTATATGTAAATCTTACTTTTCTATTTCCACCTGGTAAAGTGTCTAATATTTCAGCATTTAATAATCCATCTCCAAATGTAACTTTTGCTCCTGTTTTTAATTTATTTCCAGGTCTTACCATAGCTTCCCAATCATCATTTTCTATTCTTTTTAACAAAAGGAATTCTACATTTGCTCCTGTATCTTTTTTTCCATATAATCTTGCTGGAATAACCTTTGTATCGTTTATTACTAAACAATCACCTGGTTCTAAATAGTCTATAATATCTTTAAATACTTTGTGTTCAATTTCTTTTGTATCTCTATGAAGAACCATAAGTCTTGCTTCATCTCTTTTATCGTAAGGATGTTGTGCTATTAGTTCTTCTGGTAATTCATAATCAAAATCTGATACTTTCATTTTTTTTACTTCGTATAATGTTAAGTTTTAGTAAATTTAATGTTTTTTGTAATTATACGATTTTCTCCTTTCATTTTATTTATTCTAATAACTTGATATATTGATATTTATGTTAATTTTTTTATGATTTCTTTAACTGAATTTTTTAATTTTTCTGTATCTTCTGTGTTATTTTCAATTATTAAATCAACTTTTTCTTTAAAATAATCATCTGATTTTTGAATTTTTAATCTTTGCTTTGCAACTTCTTCTGATATTTTATCTCTGTTGCAAATTCTTTTGATTTTTATTTCATCACTAGCTATAACTCCAATAATATAATTACAACTTTTATCTAAATTAGCCTCATACAATAGTGGTGCATCTATACCAACGATTTTTTCACCATCATTTTCTAAATTTTTAAGTTGTATTTTTATTTCGTCAACAACATATTTAAAAGTTAACTGATTTAATTTATTTAAAGCTTCTTTGTTGTTATAAATTATTTCACTTAACTTTTTTCTATTTAAATTTCCATCTGATTGTAAAACAATATTTCCAAAAGTTTCTACAATTTTTTTCATATATTCTGTATTTGGACTGTTCAATTCTTTTGCAACTTTATCACAATCTATAACTTTTATTCCTTGCTTTCTAAAAATTTCACTTAAGGTTGTTTTTCCAGAACCAGAATTTCCTGTAATTCCTATAACTTTCATTATGCTTTTCTCCTGCATTTAAATTTTAGCAAAATTGTTTTGCTGCTGTAGTTGCTAAATAATCACATCTATTATTTAGTTCATTTGTGCTATGACCTTTTACTTTAATAAATTTAACTTTATGCTTGTTAGTTAATTCAATAAGCTCTAACCATAGTTCTTTGTTTTTTACTGGTTCTTTTTTTGAATTTACCCAGCCTTTTGCTAACCATCCTTCAATCCAATGTTCATTAAAAGCATTTACTACATAAGCACTATCACTATGTAAATTTACTATACATGGTTCTTTTAATAATTTTAGTGCTTCTATTACTGCTGTCATTTCCATAATATTGTTTGTAGTATCTTTTGCTCCGCCTGAAATTTCCTTTTGATTTCCTTGAAAAATTAAAACAGCTCCCCAACCACCAGGTCCTGGATTTCCAGAGCAAGCTCCATCTGTATAAATTGTAATTTCTTTCATAATAAAAAACTTTCCTTTGTTGTTTTTTTCACTAATATATGATATTATATCAGTAAATTTGAAATATTACAATATGGTGGTGATATTATTTGAACGGTATTTTAGGAATTGTATCTGAATATAACCCTTTTCACAATGGGCATTTAATGCATCTTCAAAAATCAAAAGAACTTACTCATACAGATTTTACTATTGCTGTAATGAGTGGAAATTTTGTACAAAGAGGAGATACTTCTATTGTTGATAAATGGACTAAAGCTGAAATGGCTCTAAAATCTGGTGTAGATTTAGTTATAGAACTTCCTACATTATATGCAATTTCAAGTGCTGAAAATTTTGCTGATGGAGCAATAAAAATTTTAAACAGTTTAGGAATTGTAGATTATGTATCATTTGGTAGTGAAATTGGAGAAATCACACCTTTAGATGATGTTGCAAGTGTTTTGTACAAAGAACCTAAAGAATTTTCTTCACTTATCACTAGACAGCTTCGTTCAGGGCTTTCATATCCCAAAGCTAGAGAACTTGCTATTCAAATGTATTTTGGCAGTTCTCAAAAATACACAGATGTACTTGAAAATCCAAATAATATTCTTGGAATTGAATATTTAAAATCTTTAAAAAGATTAAAAAGTCCTATTATACCAATTACTTTAAAAAGAAAATATAGTGATTATAATAGTAATGATATAAAAAGTGGAATTGCAAGTGCAACAGCAATTAGAACAATGCTTCAAAAAGGAAAAAATATTCATTATGTTGTACCATACGAAACTTATGAACTACTTGAAGAAAAGAAAAAATATGGTCAAATTATTCCTAGTTTATCTATTTTTTCCAAAGAAATTATTTATACATTGCGAAAGATGACTTTATCTGAAATTGCTACTCTTCCAGATGTTTCTGAAGGTTTAGAAAATAAGATTAAAGCAGCTGCAAACACTTCAAATAATTTAGAAGAACTTATTTTAAAAATAAAATCCAAAAGATATACTCAAAGTAGAATTCAAAGAATTTTACTTTATGCATTACTAAATATTTCCGAAAAAGATATTACTATGTCTAAAAAACAAATGCCATATATACGAGTTTTAGGTTTTAATAAAAATGGTAAAAAAATAATTTCTGCTATTGCAAATCAAAATCCTAAACTTCAAATTATTGTTTCTGTAAAAAAATTTATGGAAAATAATACAGACAAACATTTACATACAATGATTTCAAAAGATATCTTTGCTAGTAATGTTTATACTTTAGGTTATGAATATAATTCTACTGCAAATTTAGATTATACTCATAAAGTTGTTGAAATTTAATTTCATATAATAAAGACGTGAATTTTGTTCACGTCTTAGTTTTTATTATTGATTATTCCTTTTATTGTTTTATTATTTTTATATTTTAACGGTAAAATATACTTTTGGCAATGTTTAAAATTTAATCTTTTACTTAACGAAAATACCTATTTCATTACTTCTGCAAAAACATTTGCTAAATATTTCATACTAGCATTACATTCTTCCAATGTATTTCCAGTTGCTCCAACTTCTATAATACAAGCGCCTTTTGCTAAATTTTGATTATATCTTGAATTTCTTACAATCATTGGTTTAAACAAATTCGGATACATTTCATTTGCTTTTTCTTGGAATTTGATTGCTAATTTTAAATTCTGTTTCCAGTTTGGATGCTCTAGACCTCCACCATTAGTTCCTATTACAAACATAAGTTGTGCAACTCTCTCATCTCCAATTTGCACTGTTGGACCATACGAACTATCACTGCCAATTGCATCTCTATGCAAATCTATTACATTTTCTATTGAAGGATTTTCAGCTAAAATTCCTTTTACTGTTTTCATTGAACGAGTATAAGATCCAGTATATGCTGGATAGTCATGATATGTTTTTGAATGATTAACATTATATCCTAAATTAGTTAAGCAATCTGTTAAAACACTTCCAACTTTTACAACAGAATGCTCTAAGTCAATTGTTCTAAAGTTTCCACTAGCTTGGTATTGATTATTTTCTGTAGCTGTATAACTTTCACAAGTATGAGTATGAAAAATTAATATATCTTTCTTGTTTGTATAATCTATATCTGGTTTTAATATATCATCTGTTAATGTATATTTTGATTCATTTTTAATTTTAACACTCCCATAAGTTGTATTGTAACTATCTTTTTTATTTTTATCTGAATTTACTTTTGTTTCTACTTTTTTAGGAACTTCATTCATATTTATGCTTTCATTTGAAGTTTGTACTTGCTCACTAGTTTGTTCTGTATTTTCGCTATTTGTTTTTTCTTCATTCGATTTTTTTTCATTTTCAATGTCTTGATTTTCCTTTGATATATTATTTTCATTTAATACTAAATCTGATTCAAACTCTCTAGCCTCTTCTTGATTTTCTTTTTCCATAATTGCTTCTTCATTTGATAAAAGTCTTATTTCTGAAGAAATTATCTTTTTTGCATTAGCAACTTTATTTGTTCTAATATCTATATTACCAAAACTAAAAATACTTAATGAATCTTCCATTATATTTATATAATTTTTAGAATTTTCTCTATTAATTTTTAAATTATTTATTTTTCCAAATGTAAATTGCAATAATTTAAAAATCATTGTAACTACAATAGCTACAATGATAAATTTTCCAATCTTTTTTGTTGACGACTTTAAATTAATAACAGCTAAATTTACCATAATAAACCTCTCTTGTACAATTAATTATATGTTTAAAGTCGTTTTATAGAACTATGCATTATGATAATTGCAAAATACAAAATTTTATTCAAACATTTTATCTAAAGCTTTTCCATAAATGCTTTTCGCTATTTCATAGCCTCCTGGTATTAGTTCTGAAAACTTATTCATACATACACTTGCATTTACTTCCATTACCATTATATTACCATTCTTTGTTTGAGAAACATCAATACTAGCAAATTTTGCATTCATAACATCTCCTGTTTTTTTAGCAATTTCTTGTATTTGATTTACATATTTGTCTGTTGAATCAACTAAAATAGGAATTGCCCCACTACTTAAATTATGCTTCCAAGATATGATAATAACTTCATTTTCTTTAGGGATATAATTCAAATCTAATTCTTCACAATATGCATAATTAATATCTGTTTTTTTTATTTTTGATATTAATTCACCTACAGTTGAATTTCCATCTCCAACAATGTATGGTTTTTTCTTTTTATAAATATATTCTATTTTTCCATCAAGATAAATAGCTCGATATTCATATTCTATCTCTAAGTATGGACAAACACTTAAAGAATCGTTATTTTCACAAAATAACTTTTGTATAATTTCTTTTATTTCTTCCATACTATCACAAAAATACACATCTTTTCCTTGTGAAGAATCATTTGCTTTAATTACAACTTTATGATTATATTTTTCAAAAACATCTTCAATTTTTTTCAAAATCTCATTATCTACATAATTGCTTCTAGTTTTAGGATTAAAAATCATCATATGAGGTATTGTAGGAATTTGATTATTACTTAAAACTTCATAAGTTGCATATTTATCAGAAGCAATATTGTAAAAAGCTGCTGTATTTAAATCAAATGTATATCTAATTATATTTCTTACTTTACTTTCTTTTTTTAATTCTCTAATCCATCCAAAAGATAATAGTTGTTGTTCTATACCTTTTTCTTCACATAATTCATCTATTATCTTGTAAAAATTTTTAATTTCCATATTTTACCTTTAATTTATTTTTTCATATAATTTGTTTTCATTTTTAGATACATACTTGTCTATTACAAATAATTGTAAAACTAAATATCCAAAAGTAATTAATGCATAAATAAAACTATTTTGAACTTTAAATGCACTAAAAACTAAAATTCCAATTTCCAATATAATAATACACATAAAATAAAACATATTAATATTTTGTTTTACAACTTCATGTTCACTTGTCCAATTTAATTTTGGATTTTTTAAATCTATTATTATACCAATATAGTTTACAACAATGTTTATTAACATTGTTAATACTATAAAAATTATCAAATCTAATATTTCTACATTAAATAATATTTTAAACCCAATTGAAATATAGACAATTGGAAATATATTCATAATAACTGCTGGCAACATTTTATATATTGTTTGTTTTCTAAGACTAATTGGAATGTATTTCATCAAAGTTGCATTTTCTGCATCTCTCGAAATAGCTGTTGTAGCTATAAAATTGAACATGAACAATATTCCAATTACTGAAAAAACTATACCAGTTACTATTGGTGTTAATTCAAAGTTATTTTTTAAAGCATAAAATTCACTCATTGCTTCTGAATCGTTTTTCATTTGAAAAAATACTGGTAAAGTCACTATTAGTGGAAATAACACTGGTGGCATTAAACATTGCATAAAATACATAGGATTTCTAATTAAATTCTTAAATTCTTTAATTATGTAAGACTTTGCAATAGAATTTCCATTGTATGTTTCTTTCTTTATTTTTTTATTTTTCTTTATGCCATTTGTTAAACTTCCAGTTGCACCTTCTATATATAATTTAGACAATAACTTTGCAAAAATACAATAAACTGCAAAACTTAAAATGATTGTTAAAAACATATATTCAAAACCAATAATGTTGTCTGAATTTATTAACGCTTTTAAAGAAAATGTTATTGTACTAAAAGTTTTCGAAGCAATATCTACAACACCATTTGTTTTTTCTATCATTGCATAAGCTTGTTCTTGTGTAATTACATTTGAGCTATTATTCATAAATTGTACTCCAACAACAATTACTAAAGTAAAAGCTATTGTTATATACTGAACAAAGTCTTTATTTTTTATAAAATTAGTAAATTTCATAGTTATTATATTTATAACACTTACCAAAACAGTTGGTATTATTGGTAAAATTAAAAATACCAATATTGCATATATATAATAAATTTTTGACATATTAAGCATTATTCCATATAGCATCAAAGATGGTAATACTAAAGGAATTTGTATTAAATATTGTGAAATAATTAATATATTCCATTTTGCCATTAAAATTTTTGAAGGTTTTATTGGTAATGGCAATAAATATTCTACATCACTTGAAAAATATAATACATTAACTGTTGAAAATAATGTTCTAATTAATGTTAATGCAATTTCTCCACCTATAATCATTTTTAAAAACATGGCTGGTTGATTTAGTTCTATCAACAATTCTAACATTTGATAACTACATAAAACGACTATTCCACCAATATATGCAAAAAGTATTGCATATAAAATTATTTTTCCTAATTTACTTTTATTTTTTTTATTACTTTTTTTACTTTCAAAGGAACTACTTAATAAAATTTTAGTTAAATTAAAAATATCTTTCATTTAAAATTCCTTTCTTGTTTTTAGAAATATATATTTTTTTAAATTTTTGAATATATGATTTTCATTACATTCCTCGGCTTTATTACGAAATTCAAGAAATTCTAATCATATATTTAAAAATTATTAATAATTTGAGTAATTTTAATTTTCTGTAATTTCCAAAAATAACTCTTCCAAAGAAGCATTTTCTTTTAATTTAGATTTCATTTCTTCAAAAGTACCAACAAAAAGTAATTTTCCTTTATTAATAATTCCTATTCTGTCACATAATTTTTCAGCAACTTCAAGAACATGTGTTGAAAAGAAAACTGTATTTCCATTCTTTGCATGAACTTTCATCATTTCTTTTAAATCAAATGCAGATTTTGGATCTAATCCAGTCATTGGCTCATCTAATATCCAATTTTTAGGATTATGTAATAAAACACTAATAATCATCAATTTTTGTCTCATTCCATGTGAATAGCTTTCCATTCTACTATCTAAATCATCATATATTTTAAATTTTTTAGCTAAATTTTCTATTCTTTCTTTTCTATCTTCTTTTGATATTTCATATATATCTGCTATAAAATTAAGATACTCTATACCTTTTAATTTCAAAAACATATCTGGAGAATCTGGTATATATCCAAATTGTTTTTTCGCTTCAAGAGGATTACTTTTTATACTTTTACCATCAATTAAAATATCTCCACCAACATCAATATCTAATATTCCAGTAAGCATTTTTATTGTAGTTGTTTTTCCTGCACCATTTGGTCCTAAAAATCCAAAAATTTCACCATCTTCTACTGAAAAATTCAAGCTATCTACTGATTTTTTGTCTTTAATGTATGATTTACTTACATCTTTAAATTCAATCATTTTTAATCCCCTTTAATTTATTTTTGTTATTTATTTCTTTTTAATATAATTCTCAATACTTCAGACACACTCCAAGCTTGTGAGAAAGTTCCACCTGCTGTATATGGAAGTTTTGAATTATAAATTTCAGAAATAGTGCAAATTCCTTCTTCAGCATAAATCTCTTTTTTAAATGTAACATATACATCATCTAAAAATTTGGCATAATTTTCTTTTAATTTTTTATTAGCTTTTTCATCTTTTTCTGCTTTTATAATATTTTCAAAAGCATCATTATAAATTCCTAAAAGCCATGGCCAAGTAGGTCCTTGATGATAACACATATCTCTTTTAAATCCGTCACCTTCATATTCTGGAACATATCCATCTTCACCTCTTGCAAGAGTTCTTAATCCATGTGTTAATAGTAATTTAGATGTACAAGTTTCAAAAGTATTTTTTGCTTCTTCTGATGTTAAATCTAATACAGGATAAGTTGTTGCTAATGCAAATAATTGATTTGGTCTAATTCTATCATCATCTATTACATCATATAAACATTTTTTCTTTTTATTGTAAAATTGATTTGCAAAAGCTTCTTTATGCTTTTTAGCCATATTTCTTGATTTTAACATTGTGTCCTTATCTTCAAATCTTTTTGCCAAGCTTTCTAAAGTCTTTAAAGCATTATACCACAAAGCATTTATTTCTACTGCTTTTCCATTTCTAGGAGTTACAACATAATCTCCAATCTTAGCATCCATCCATGTATTTTGAGTATCTTTTGTTCCAGAATTTAATAAATTGTCTTCTGCCACATAAATATTGTTATTATCTAAATTAATTCCTTTAGTATAATTAAAAATTATATCTTTCAATATATTATATAAATTTTCTTTTACAAAATCGTAATCTTTAGTATAAGATAAATATTTGTTTACAACTTCAAATAATAGCAAAGACGCATCTACACTATTGTATAAAGGTTTATCTGTTCCTTCTGCATAACCATTTGGAACTAAGCCTTCTTTTATGTCTTTTGTAAATGTTTTTAGTACACTTTTAGCTTCTTCAAATCTTTTTGTTACTAGTAAAATTCCTTCGAAAGCTATAAATGTATCTCTTCCCCAATCTAAAAACCAAGGAAAACCTGCAATAATTGATTTTGATGCAAATTTTGGTCTATCAATTACAAAAGAATCACTTGTAATTATTAAATCTTTAATTACTTGATTTTGTTCTTTTTCTTGTCTTGTATATTTCTTTTTTTCTTTTATTAAATTTGAATTTTCAACAATTTTTTCTAATCTTTCTTGTTCTTTTTCAAATACATCTGGTACATTTATTTTTTCAACATTTTCATCAAGAGACACTACAAAATATATTTCTTTAATTTCTTTTGGTTGTAATTCAACTTCAAATCTACCAGAAACAGCTAAATTTTCCTCTGAATAAAAGCCTCTTTGCTCTTCTTTTATGTAATACATATTTTTAAATGTATCTGATTCGTAATCTATATATTTTCCTTCACTTAAATACATATATATTGGTCTTGTATTTTCTTCAACAAAATTTACACAAACTTTTGTTGCATTAACATTTTGTTTTAAAGTAAAATTTTTATTTGCAGTCATTGAATGAAAATCTCTAAAATTTACAATTGGAGCAATTGTCATTTTGGAAGCTTGTCTACCATTTTGAATTTTGTAAGAAACAACAGTTGTGTTTTTTCCATACATCATTGTTATTTTCTTTTCTATTTTTACATCTTCTACTTTATAATTAAAAATTGGAAAATACTCTTTTTCAAAACTTTCTTGTCTTTTAAATCCATCTGAAACATATTCTTTGCAAATATTTGTATATAAACAATAATTTCTATCTTCTATTGAAATACTTTCATCTAATTTTGACAAAATTAAATATCTTGATGCTGGTGGATTTAAAGAAGCAATTAATAACCCATGATATCTTCTAGTATTTGCACCAATTACAGTTGATGAACAAAAACCACCGATTCCATTTGTTATTATCCACTCTTTTTTTAATCCATCTTTTAAATCTAATTTTAATTTTCCTAATTTCATTCGTACTAACTCCTAATTATAAATTTCTTTAGTTCACTCTTATTTTTTAATCTTATTTTGCAAGCTTCAAACTTTATTATTTTAAGTTGTAAATTCTTCCTATCTAAGTTAAAATTTTATTTTTTCTTTTTGTTTGACTTAGCTTGACTCTTTTTTGAACCTGATTTTGTATTTCCTGTTTTTAATTTATTTTGCATTTTTTCAATTTGTTCTGCAACTTTTTTATTTTCTTCAATTCTTGCATCTGCTGTTTGAATTGATTCAACTCTTTCTTTATATTTTTCTTTAAATTTGCTTGTTTTTTTATTTTGTTTTCTTGGTGCTTTTCCTTTTGCTACCCTTTTTTCTTCTTTTTTAGCAACTTTATTTCTTTTTGCTTGAATTTTATTTTGTTCTCTTAAAATTCTATTTAATAACATATATTCTGTTTCATTTTGCTTATCTTGAAATCTTAATTCATTACAAATAAGTTCTATAATTGTTGAAGCTATTGCATCTGGATTATGTCTAATTTCACCATCTCTAATGCAAGACATATTTCTTTCAATAATTTTTACTCCTAAAGATGAAGCTTTTGCTTTATTTAAATCAACAACTTCTGAACCTTCTTGATTGTATCTTCTTACGAATTCTGGAACTATTTCTCCAGAATCTGCTAAACATATATCAAATACTCCTGTTCCTACATGGTCTTGAATTGTTTGAATATGATCTGCTAAGGTGTAATTATCTGTTTGTCCAGGTTCTGTCATTATGTTTGATACATATACTTTTATTGCTTTACTTTCTTTTATTGCTTTTGCTACACCTTTTACTAATAAATTTGGTATAACATTTGTATATAAACTACCAGGTCCAATTATAATAGCTTCTGCTTCTGCAATTGCTTCTAATACACCAGGTGCTGGTGTTGCATTTGATGGAGAAATAAATATTCTATTTATTGTTTCTACTCTTTCTGCAACTATTTCTGGAATTTTACTTTTTTGTTCAATAGTAGTTCCATCATTTAGTTCTGCACATATTTTTATTTCATCTAAAGTAACAGGTATTACTCTTCCTGTAATATTTAAAACCTCTGTACTTTTTCTAATAGCTTCTGGAACATTATCATAAATTTCATTCATTGCAGTTAAGTAAATATCACCAAAATTTAAGTTTCTTAGTCTATCATTTTTAAAAGTTAAATTCATTAATTTACTCATTATTTCTTCATGATCAGACATTGCAATTATACTATCTTTTATATCTGAAAAAGGTAACACATCTAATTCTGTTCTAGATTCACTTGGATTTATTCCATAATCTGCCATTGTTACTAATGATGTTATATTATTAGTGTATTTTTTTAAACCTTCAATAACAGTATTTAACCCTTTTCCTCCACCAATAACTAAAACTTTAGGTCCATCTTCATAAACTTTTTTATTGAAAATTAATGATTTAATATTTACTTTTGCTTTTTTGCTTTTTTCTGCATCTGCTCCATTTGCTTCTATAATAATCTCTAATGTTCTTTTTTGGATAAAAACTATTCCTAAAACTATTGCTACAAATCCACAAACAAACATTGCAACTATTTTTGCAATTTCATTAAAATCAATTTCATTTGTCACCAATACTTTAGAAAAAGCATAACATGTTAAAACTACTCCTATTAAAATTAATACTATCCATCTTTTTACTTTTGTACTTGCTTTAAACCATTCAAAAAAAGATTTCATTTTTTATTCCTTTCTTTTCTAAATTATTTTTCTCCTATTACTAAAACTTCTAACTCTATTTTTCTGTTTTTTTGTTCTAATACAACTTTTTTTACATATTCTATTAGTTCTAAAATATCACTTGCTGTCGCATTTCCTTTATTTATAATAAATCCAGCATGTTTAGTAGATACTTCTGCATCTCCTATTGAATAACCTTTTAATCCACACTCATCTATTAATTTAGCTGTTATTTCTCCTTCTATTCTTTTAAAAGTACTACCAGCACTAGGATATTCTAAAGGTTGATGCTCTTTTCTGGATTTTGAATATTCTTGTATTTTATTTTGAATTTCATCTTTTGTACTGTATGGAACTTTTATTGTTGTTTCTAAAATAATTGATTTGTCGTTGGAAAATCTACTTTTTCTATAAGAAAATTCATGTTCAGCTAAATTAATCTTTTGAATTCTTCCATCTTCATTTAATATTTTTGTTTTTACAACAATATCTTTCATTTCCATACCATAAGCACCAGCATTCATTTTTATAGCACCACCTATAGTGCCTGGTATTCCTGATAAAAATTCCAAATTTCCAAGTTCTTCTCTTAAAGCTACATTTGCCAATTTACATAAAGGAAAGCCTGCTTCTACTGTAATTAATGCATGATTTTTAGTTCTTTCAATTTTATAATTTTGCATATTTAATTTTAAAACAAAACCTCTTATTCCTTTATCTGTAACCAACAAATTTGTGCCGTTTCCAATTAATTGAAACTTAATATTATTTTTATTAGCAAATTTTATTATTTGTTTTAGTTCATTTTCATTTTCTATTATTATAAAATAATCTGCATTTCCACCAACTTTAAAAGATGTATGTTTTTTCATTGGTTCATTTTTAAAAATTCTTTCTCTGTCTATTATTTTAGACAATCCGATTTCGATATCTGTCAAAATTTTTCACCTCGTTTGTATTTTGCATTTTATTAATTTTATTCAAATAATTAAACCATATACTTTATTAGTTTTAACTTTATTCGGTAAAACTTGTGTTATCAGTTCCTTTTTCATTTTCTGTTGCAGCAGGAGATTGATTTCCTGTTTTTCCTGCATAGTACAATGTTTTTCCAAGTGAAGTTTTTTGTTTTGTTTCATTGTAAACCTCACCAGTAGAATAATTTACTATATATGTATATTTAGTATCATCATCACTTTCAATTTTTAATTTTTCTAAATCTGTTGGTGTTAATCTATAGTAAGATTCAGCATATGTTATATCTGCATTTGTTTTTCCAGCTAATTCTTCTTTTTTCTGAAACACTATTGAATCACTTCCAGCTATTTGTGGTAAATCATTTGCTTTTATAATAGTTCCAACAAAGGTTGTAGGCTTATCGCTTGTTGTTTTTACATTTAATAGATTTAATTCTGTAGCTTTCACATATTGTTCCGCTACAGCTTGTTCAACCATTTCAAGTGATGCTTCTAAAGTTTTTGCTTTACTTTCATTTAATGTATCTACTCCATAATTTATACTAATACTTGCTAATATAAATATAACTATAATTGTTATAACTAAAGCTGATAAAGTAATACCATTTTCATTTTTCATTTGAATTCTCCTCTAAACTCATATTCTATTACGCACTATATATTATCATTTTTATGGCTTTTTTACAAGTAATATTAAGTATTTTTATTATTAAAATGCAAAAAGTCATAAGTACTAAAACTTATGACTTTAGGTATTTAAAATTACAAATATTTGATAGCATCATCATCGTCTTCACTTTCAAATGTTGACTTCGTTTCTTCTACATTTTCTATTGGATCATCTTGATATAATGACTTGCTTGCATTAATTCTCGAATTTTCAGTTGAATTCGTATGTATGCATGGTATTTTTCCAGTATAATCCTCTTTGTAATTTTCCTTATAATTCTCTGTATAGTTTTGATTATAATTTTTTGTATAATTTTCCTTGTAATCTTCTGATATTTTCTTTCTTTTTGCCATTTCGCGCATCATTCTATCCATTTGAGCTTTACGATCTTTTTCCATTTTTTTCATTTCATTTTCTGCATAAATTAAAAATCCAAGCATACCTAAAGCTATTATTACAAAAACCCCCATTTTTTCCTCCGTAGTATAAAATTTATAAATTATATACAAAAAAGAAGCTAAACTAAATTTGGCTTCTTTTTATTTCTATTACGCAACTTCTTTTTCTTTTATTTCGATATTTCTAACATGTTCAATTTTTTCCCATTTTGTATCTGGCTTGATTAAACATTTTATATTTATCAATATCCAAGAACCCATAAATAGTGGATAACATAATAAACCTTTTATCATTGGCTTTATGTCTCTTTTATCTATTAATAACACTACAACAGCTGTAATTATTGGCATAACGAATGTTGCTATTAAATATCTTCCATATTGCCAAATTAATTCAATTCCTGTCATTTGGCTATTTGCATATAATGCAGTATTAATTCCTAATAATAAGAATGTTAATAGCATCATTGGAATTCCCATCATATATAATAATCCATCAAAATTCATTAATGTTTTATGTTCTTTTACACCTTTTGCTAATTCTTTAGTGTAATGTTTCATACATTGTAAATGTCCTACTGACCATCTAGATCTTTGAGACCAACTTTGTTTGAATCCAACTGGTTGTTCATCATATACTATTGCATCTGTTGCCCATCCTAATTTTCTTCCATGTGCTATATTTATTAATGAAAATTCTATATCTTCTGTTAATGTAATTGTTTGCCATCCATTTGGTTTAATTACATCAAATTTTACCATAAATCCAGTTCCATTTATTAATGGTGATAATCCTAAGTTGTATCTAGCTAAATGATAAAATCTATTCATCATCCAATAGAAAATTGCATATCCTGCAGATACCCATGAGTCTGTTGGATTTTTCATATCTCTATATCCTTGAACAATTTCTTCACCTTGGCAAAGCTTTTTGTTCATTGCATTTAAGAAATTTTTATCTACTATATTGTCTGCATCAAACACACAAAAAGCATCATAATCTGCATCTTCTTTTATTTTTTGTTTTAAAAACCAATTTAAAGCATGACCTTTTGTTTTATGATTTGGATCAAATCTTTTGTAAACTATTGCACCAGCTTCTTTTGCTATTTCTGCTGTATTGTCTGTGCAATTGTCTGCAATAACATAAATGTCATATAAATCTTTAGGATAATCTTGCTCTCTTAAACTTTCTACTAAATTTTTAATAACCATTTCTTCATTGTGTGCTGGAATAATTGCCATAAATTTGTGGTTTTTGTTTTCAATTAACTTTTTTTCTTTTAATTTAATTAAAGAACAAAAGCTTACAGCCATTTGATATAGCCAAAAAATTGTAACTATCCAAATAAGAGCTTGCTGTAAAATATACAAATACTTCATTTTTTACTCCTCTTTTCATATGTTTTGTTATTTCACAATTATTATTATAGCAATTTTTGGAATATATTTCAAGCTTTTGCACAAAATAAATAAAAAATTAAGAATTTCAATTAATAATTTTTATATTTTAAAAATTTGGATTTGGATTATAAGTTGGATCTGTTTTATATATTTCAAGCATAGAA
>ULTP01060175.1_pt1 | contig 19400 bp, 19 predicted proteins | sample 1957721 | NCBI WGS metagenome assembly ULTP01 (sample SAMEA4835737, study PRJEB28245) | human gut metagenome | biome: gut microbiome; material: fecal sample | place: Denmark | collected 2008 | reverse complement strand
ACATTTTTAGAATGAAAGGGGGAGTTTATCGAATGCTTACCATATTTTCCAGTTTTGATATTGTCCATTGTCCATGAATAAAAAAGAGATATCCCTCCCGGGACATCTCTTTGGGGTGTTTCAAACCGTATATTCCCTCACGTTGGAGTAAGGGGCTGTATTTCCTGTTCAGGCAGGCATATACATTCGGACCGTTTTTTCATCCAGCCTAAGCAGTTCCTTTTCGGGCGGGAAACAGTCTATTTCTTCCATCAACTCAAATCCTTCCGGTGAGTTCGGGTGATTCCGTATGGCATACTCCAGTTCGTCAGAGGCAATTTTCATTCTGTCAGTTTCGATGAACGGGGACTTTATTCCGAAAAAGTGGAGATATTCAATCCGGCTGTTGTCCGCCACTTCCGTTTTGTAATTTTTCATTTCTTTCGTTTGAACCATAATCTTTCTTTTTTGATTAAACATGACCGGCTTGGCAAAAGCCAGTATTTCCATTTCTTATATGCCCCGGTTTGCTTTTTGCCGTGATTGTGCAAGGCAAAAGGCGACCTTTGCAGGTAAGAATTGAAATACGATATGAATGGCGGTCTGCCATGGAGAAAAGAAGCCGTCCGGTAGGCAGAGGCGGTACAGGATTCAGTCGAACGCTTCCATCCGATTGCTTTCCAGCAATGCCAGGACATCTTTCTCCTTGTACAATAATTTGCCTCCTATCTTGTAATAGGGTATTTTTCCGTTCAGGCGGTAGTCTGCCAGTGTCCTTCGTGTCAGTTTCAGTTTTCCGGCAAGCTCGCTGTCCGTCATGTAACGGTCGCCGTTCAGTAGCGGACGGAACTTTTCCGCCTGTATGTCCAGAAGGCGGGACAATGTGTCAATGTTCCGGAAAAACTGCCTGATTTCCGGACTTTCCTTGGTCAATAGGGATTGTGCCATTGTATCTTGCCAATTAAAGGATTACCTGACGAATCGTATTTTCCATAAAGCGGATGATGTCCTGACGCCTGTAATATACTTTACGGTCTATATGGCTGTAAGGGACTGCCCTGCGTCTTCGGAGCTGTAACAGTTTTCCGGGGGAGACTCCCATCAGCATACATGCTTCCTGGTTGTCTATCCAGTCATCCATACTCCGGGAATTTTCCCCGCATATTTCCCGCACTTTTTTTGCAAGGGCTTCCAAGGCCCTGTTCATTTCCAAGAATGTCTGCGCTTCAATGGTTACGATTTCCATACGTTTCTCTTTTTTGTCCGGTACGAAAATAGGGATGGAATCCCTTTCCTCCAAAAAGGTGTCTGTAAATGTCATCAGACGGCATCAGATGGCAAGGGGAACGGGAATGTGAAATATTTGAATATCCCCCAAGAAAGTAGCAGACAAAAATCGGACAGGATTTTGGTTCCTGTTTAAATTTTCTTCAAAAGGGAATGACTTGCAGGCCTTTTCCGATAAAAACAACTATATTTATCCACCATCAGGATTTTAACCTTTGGAACATTTATATTATGGAATTGATTGTGAATTTGTCGGTGATATTATTTTTTATCGGGCTTTGGATGTATGCCCGGTATTGGAGAAGAATGTGCGGGAAGGCGTTCTGCCAATATGCGGCCGCCTGCTGCGGGAGAGAGGAAAGAGAAAAGCTGATGCGGTATGCCATAATAGCGGGCAACCGTCATGCACCCTTGCTGTATGCGTTGACTTATCCCGAACGGTTTGACAAGGCCCGGCCGTTACGATTGTTTGAATTCAGGGGAATCCGTTGTGTGTTTGCCGGATATTATTTTCCTCAGCGTTATGAAAACTGGCTTTGTGACGACCAGTCCGAATTTGTCCGGAAGGTGTATGATTTCAAGGAAGGGAAAGACCCATGCCGGAATTGTTTCTCGCAGGCGTTCCGGGTTCTTTCCGTTACCGGAGATGTGACCGCTGTGTTTATGCCATGCAGTACTTCCCGGCGCTACCATCGACGTTTTTCCGGTATAGCCGCTTTTCTGGAGTCCGGGGGCTATGCCCGGTCGGGGCTGGATTTGATATGTATCACGGAAGACAGGGAGAGCAAACATACTTCCGGAAGACGTTCCGGAGTGGATACGGCCAATTATATGATGGCGAGGGGGCTGCGGGGAAAACGGGTCGTAATCGTGGATGACCTGCTGACCAGCGGTGACAGCCTGCTGGAGTATGCCCATAACCTGGAAAGGGTCGGCGCCATAGTGACAGGTGCTGTCTTTTTGGCCCGTACGTTCCGGATGCCCCCACCGGCAACAGTCAGACGGGTTGTTTGGAAACATCATTTATCGGCGCTGTTGACAGGAAAGTAAGACGGCGGAGATTGTACGCGACTTGTAAAGTTTACAATACACCCTTTACAACTTTACACTTTGTTTTTTACAATAAGACGCGGAATAAAATTTGTATTCTTTTCTAATTGTTTTATAATCAGGATATTCGTTTGAGACTTTTTGTGAAGCGCCGGCTGACGGCACGTTTTTTTCACTATGAATGGCATATACTCTTACAGTGCGCACAAGAAAGGGTATTCCAGTAATAACCTTTAAAATACAGGAGAGACATGCCATGATGTATATAGACAATGAAGTGCTTGAGAAAATGATAATGACCATAGTGGAAGGGTTTGACCGGATGGAAAAGAAACTGGACAGTATGATGCGTGTGAAGGACTGCATGGATGGTGACAAGCTGCTGGACAACTATGACCTGGCCAGACTGCTCGGGGTGTCGTTGCGGACAGTGGCCCGCTACCGGGAGAAAGGGCTGATCCGGTATTATCAGACGGATGAGAACGGGAAGAACTTTTATCGCAGTTCGGATGTACAGGAGTTCCTGCAACAGCGCGGAAAGAAAAAATAGAATATGTTTTATTTCACTATGAGGAAGTTATGTTAACTTTGTACCTGAAATACATGTTATGAAGACAGATATGAAATATGCGGTGGCGGTCCTGGTGGACGGTGACAACGCATCCTTCGAGAATTTGGAGGATGTGATGGGGTTTGTCTCCCGCCACGGAAATGCCATTATCAGACGGATATATGGCGACTGGACGCGGAAACCGCTTTCCGGCTGGAAGGATGCCGCCGGAGAACACGGTTTCCGGCTGGTACAGGCCTCTTCCTTTACCTCCGGGAAGAACACCACGGACATTGCCCTGGTCATAGACGCGATGGATATTCTGCGTGACGGACTTGTCGGCTGTTTCTGTCTGGTTGCCAGCGACGGTGATTATACCCTGCTTGCCCAGCGGATACGGGAAGCCGGCCTGCCGGTGTTGGGATACGGTGAAAGCAAGACCCCGGCACCGCTGGTACGCACCTGTACTGAATTTTTGTATGCGGACCGTATGGAAGGGAAGCCGGTGGAGAATACGCCCGGGTTCTTTCTCCGGCGGGACATGGAATATTTTGACAGGGCTTTCGAGGAGGCTGCCGACGGTAAGACGGAAGTTCCTCTCTCACTGATCGGAACCGCCCTGAAGAGGATGATACCCAAGTTCAAGATAAAAAGATACGGTTGCAAGACTTTGGGAAAACTGTATGAGAAACTGGAGCGTTATGAGCTGGTCCGGACGGAAAAAGGAGTGGCGGGGGCCGTACGGTTGAAACGCTGAACGTTTTTTATAAAGAGTGACCGAAACTCCAGTTTAGCCCGGATGAGTTTTTGATTTGAAACTTGAACATCCTTAAAGGCAAAAAGAAGAGCCGTATCATTGCTTAAAACAGGGCTTGATACGGCTCTTTTCAGGGCTTGCAGTTACAATCTGTAGCTTTTCAAAGAGTCTTTTTAATTTTGACACCCTCTGGATTTTTCAATTCGGTCATTATGACACTCTCTTTTCCGTGTTATACCGGGATGGGATTCACCCGCAACGTGTCAAGGTTGAGATAAGCCCCCCGATAAAAGGTCCTTCCCTCCCTGAACATGCGCCAGAGGATGTCACAGCCGGTTTGTGCCAGCATGGAGTTGATGAAGAGGTCCTGCTTCTGCAATGCTTCCGCCAGCGAACAACTCGGTCCGGAATCCTTCTCCTCAATGGTGGAATAACTGGTCTCCTCGGTAATCACATTCATTCTGGGTATGGTGTGGTACTCGGTGGAGGCGGGCTGATGTATCTTGTTCCGGATATTGCCTATCAGAACCTGCCCGGTTGTCTGGGCGTTGCCGAAATCCATCCAGTAAATCGGTGTCTTTTCGTCATTGTGCGTATTCTTCCTGTGGTGCTTCAGGAATCTCCACAAGTCAAGCCGGGAACGGATGTTGTCCGTACAGGTAATGATTATGTTCGTCAACCCGGGGGTATCCTTGTCACTTTTCTGCCTTGACGGAAAACTCCTGCCTTTCGCTTCCCATGCGTAACCGAAGAAGCGGTTGATACGGGTGACAAGCGCCACCGCCTTGTTCAGTCCGAGTTCCGTCTCGCTGAACAGCTGGCGTCCGATATTCGCCTCGGTGACGGTATCGGGGTCAAAGACCGTGACATGCAGCCCCGGATGTCCGAGCGCCTGTAATGCCACGCTCATACGTGCCAGGCCGGTGACGACCTGGGAGCCTGTGCCTCCTGCCCCGATTACGGAAACGGTTACCGGATGGTAGGGATTAAGAAGGTATTTGTCCGTGTAATGAATCTTTCTCATGATAATATGTCTTTAAGTTGTTTGTCTAGCGGTTTGAGCTCGTCCTCGTTGAAGGGGCTGTCCCGCGCCTGTTCCGTCACCAACACCAGATTACTGTGTGTCGGATTGTCCTGCCCTCCCAGATGGGAAAATTCGCTGAGCCAGAAGCGTTTCTCCCAATATTCCTGAAGCGCGTGGAAGTCCATATTTTCCGGTTTTTCCAATGTGGAGCTGCCCAGGCACACACTTCCGCGCGTCACATTGAAGAAAGGCGCCAGATAAAGCGGCGTGTCCTCTTCCGGTATTCGCCCCTTGTAGGCGAAAATTGTCATTCTCTCGTTTTCAATGATGTAGACAACTCCCGGCAGATGGAATACGCCATCCTTGATGTTCAGGCTGTCCTTGAAGAACATCTGTCGTTTTCCCGGCGGGTTGTACCATATATATTTCTCATGCCCTTTCCGGGTGTCGCACCATAACATGTTGGAAGGCAGCCTGCCGTGGGGCACATTCTGTCTTTCATCCGAATAGGATTCCACCAGGGCGTTCATGAACTCATACGTGACCGGAATGCCCGCTTCCATTCTGCCCGCCTTGTTGATGGGACGGAGCTCAAGGTAATTCTTTCCGGTTGCATAAGGGCTTTCCCTGTATTCATAGGCGATGAGCGCCGCTTTGGGCACCATTATCTCCTGCATCTTTTTGGTCAGTTCATTCATCTTTATCTGATTTTTGATTTGAAATTTTGATTGGGAGAATTAAAAGGAGCCGGTTATATGCTGCATGAACCTCTGCATCCACTTAGAGAGCCTTTCCGGGTAATCGTCCATGCGAAACAGCCTGTCCGTTTCCGGTGTCAGGTACATGTATGTGACCGGGGTGATGGCGTAGGTTTCACGGCAGTCCGAATTGAAATAAGACTCCATGTTTTCTGCCAGCATATCATTGTTGGAGTATGCCAGCATGATTTGGGTGTCAAGTCCTATCGGTGGAAAATTCGGTTCTTTCTCATACGCCCAGTCATAATAGTACTGTATGAGACACGGGTTGTCCGGTGTTATCAGTTCCAGCCCCTCGCTTACCAGTCCGAGAAGTTCCCGTTCCCTCTTCGCTTCTGTCCGGCATTCCCGTATTTTGTCCTCAAGCCGTACACAGAACGGCTTTCCCTCCATCCGCTTGAGCGCTTTTGAGATTTTTCCGGTTTCATAGGATTCCGCCAGCAGGTTGTTTTGCCTGATCTCCTGCGGCGAGGCGTCCGGGTCGCGCTCCTTCCAGTCACGCAGTTCTTCCAGTGCCAGTTCGTAATACCATGTTTCCTTGACCATGTTCAATCCGTGGTGCCGGATGAACCGGCGTATGAATTCGCGGACGATGCATCGTACTGGTACGGAGATTTTCTCTATGAAATCAATGGGAATCCAGAACAATGTGTAATCCGGCCATTCATGGAACCTGTACAGGCAGAAGTAAAGCCTTCCCGCCTTTTCCTCCAGATTGACCTGTTCGGGTAGCGCCTCGTCCATTGCCCGGTACAGTCCGGCGATGTTCATGCGGGGACTGCCCCCTTTCCGCGGACGGAAAGGAAGCTTTATCCCCATCAGCCCGGCATATCTTAATGCCGACCGGTAGAGGAAGTCAAAATTCTCGGATGTCGTGAGATTTTTTTCGGTTTCATCCGTTTGGCTTTCCATGTAATAATCGGTCGCAATGGAGGGAACTTTCCCGGTCAGAAAAGCATTACGCTTTCTGCCGGTGGCAACCTCCGTCTTTTTCGGGAGGTCACGCCCCGGCTGACGTTTGAGGAACCAGCTTCCCTGATAATCAGGCCTGCCAGGTTTTCCGTCAGGGATTTCGGTAATAATCTGCATGTTTCTTTCTTTTGATTGTTTCTCTTCATTTTCGCCATATCCCTATCCTTTTGTCCCGATGGTTGTCTTGAACCGGTAAATCGTCCTGTCATTCTCCCATTCCGGCCCGTGCACGGTAGCCGTGGTCAGTTCGGGGTAGATTATGGAATAGAAGTCCATCACTTCGGAAGGGGACATGTTGCTGTCCGGATCTGCCAGCTCTATTTCTGTAGAATTTTTCTTCATTTTGAATATTCTCTGCAATCCTTTGATTTCAAGTGCCATAATTTTTTGTTTTTATAAAGTTTAACAACATACCGTTTCCATTTGCGCCTCATCTTTCATCCGGTATTCTTCCGGAAAGTCAAGGTACTCGGCATAAGGGTCCTCCCGGAGAAGCTCCCTGTCACATTCGTCATCCTTGTCAAAGCTGTACATTTCCGCAGACTGCGGCTGTGACCTGTACTCACGGTTCCCGTTGTTTCCCGGTGCGGCCTGTACCGGGACATGCTGCGGTTGCGCCGGGACCGGCTGCTGCCATTGTCCTCCGTACACGGGCTGCTGCGGCATGTGTACGGGCTGATGGAACTGTATGGCCTGCGGCATGGGCTGCGATACCTGCGCGGGCTGTTCGGGGGGCATCCGCCCCTGTTGTTCCGCATAAGGATGAGGGTAAGCCGGTCTTCCGTCCGTTCCATATTGGACCAACGGGGCAGGCTGTGCATATTGTACCGGTTGCGGAGGCTGCTGTTGCGGTACGTTTTGCGGCATGGCTGCTGCCGGTTCCGGTTCGAAAGTTTGCGCCTGTCCGTCTTGTCGGCGCAGTGGCCGTGCTTCCTGTTGCGGTTGTGGCGCCTGCATAAGCGGCTCCTCTCCGAAAAGGCTTCCCTCGGAGGCTTTTTTCTGTACTTCCGCCATTTTTGCGTCAATGTCCTTCTGTTTGTCAGGTGCGGCCAGTGCCTTCGCCTGCCTGAGCCATGTCAGTGCCTCGGAATAGCGTTTACAGGCAGTCGCCTCATCCGCCTTTTTCAGCAATTTTTCCATTTTCTCCCGTTTTTCCCTGACCTCCTTCGGTTCCTTTTCCAGTGGGGATTTGGCGCCCTTGTTCTGCGACGCCGCCTGTTCCGCCTGTTTTTCGAATGTCTCCAGGTTGGTGAGGATGCCCTGCGCTTTCTGTACGGGAGTGCTGATGGCTTGAAGAAACTCCGCATCCAGTTCCTCCGGAGTGCCGTTCAATACCAGGGGGACGATTTGCCCCCCGGCTTCGCCTTTCAGTCCGGTGCGGCGGGGCATGACAGCCACGGTCAGACGGTTGTTGACTTGCCGGATACTGAAACTCAGGTCAGTGCCGGCTGTAATCATTCGGTTGATAGCTTGAAAAAACATAGTGGTAAAATATTAAAGTGTTATACATGCGTTTCGTTAAAGAAATCCTTCAGGATTTGCCGCCTGTCGGGTTTTGAGGCGATGCCTCTCAACGGTTCCAGATAGTACCCGATATGTTTCGGTCCGTCCACCGTGCCGGGGATACGTTTTTTAGTCGGTCTGATACGGTGTGTGGCGGGCCATGCGGCCGGCATGACCGGAGCCGGGGAAGAAAATGTCGCTGTTCTCATGACTTTGAAGGATTGAGGGTTATACGAATATGCCTGCCAGAAGCAGGACAAGAATTATTTTTATGACAAAGGAGAGTGTCCTGAAAAAGAATCCGATGATTGTTCCCGAGAAGAGGAACAGGACGATGGTGTACACTGGGACGATCCCCTTGCTGTAAAGCAGGCATATTCCTGCGAGCAGGACCAGCGCTACCGCTTGTCTGCTGATTTTTTCGATGAGTTGCAGTTTCATGTTCTTTATAATTTTAAGTATGAATAATCCCATCGGGATATGTTTTCCCGATTTTATAGGCTCCCGTCCCTTGGATTGCCTTTTTGCGCAAGGCTTGGGGAAAGAAAATACCGGAGCGGAGCGAGGATGATTTTCTTTCCCCAACCAAGCCCCTGAAAGGGGCCGCCTTGCAGCAAATAATGAGGCAATCCAAGACCTTTGCCGCTTAAAAGCGGAAAAACTATCCTGCCGTTTTGTCCGGACCGGAATCAGGCCGGCTCTAAAAAAGAAAAGAGGCACGGGCCTCTGATGACGCCTGTATCTCTTTCCTCTTTTGTCTGTCTGGAATCCGGATGGCCGGTAAACCTCCGCGGGTCATTCCTCCGGGCGTTGGATCCGGCGGATTTCATCGGTAATCCCCTTCACCAGTTCCAGTACACCGTCCAGAAATTCCTCCGGTGTCCGTTCGCCCCGCTCTATCTGCGCCAGTTCCGCTTCCCAGCCAGAGGTGAGGGAGGCGTCGGCTATTTTCATGCCCCGTACCGTTTCGTAGAAAAAGAGCCCCTTGGGAGTCGGAATGACGTATTTCCCCGAATAACGGATATATTTGCGTTCGAGCAAGGTGCGGATGATGTTGGCTCGTGTGGCTACCGTTCCCAGTCCGTTCCTGTCCATGAATCCGACCAGTTCCGCATCCGTATAGGGGGAGGGCGGCAGGTTTCTCTTGCGGATGATGCTGCAACCTGCCACCTCTACCAGTTCGTCCCGGGACAGCTCGGGAAGGGAGAGGTTGGAAAAGCCTTCTTCCGCGATGAGGTTTTCACGTCCCAAGACACCGGTCCATCCTTTTTCCAGTATGCGGTATGTCCGAGTACGGAATTTCTGTGCGGCGCATACCGCATCGACCGTGGTGTATTCCACCTTGCAGGATGGCGAGAAAGCTTCGAGCATCCTGCCTACGATGAGCGTATAGATCTGCATCTCTTCCTTGGCCAGGTCACCGGGGGGCATGCCGGTGATGATGATGGCATGGTGTTCCGTCGTCTTCAGCGGGTTGATGACGGCCTTTGCGCCGGCAATATCCAGCCGGGCTACATACGTCCGGAACTCCTTGCGCGCCAGCATCTTTTCCATGACGGCGGGAAGCGTGGCATACAACACATCCTCCGGCAAAAAACGGCAGGCGGTACGCGGATAGGAAATCAGTTTCTTCTCATACAAGCTCTGTGTGATTTCCTGCACCTGTATGGCGGTCAGGCCATGGTAGAGGTTCGCATCCGTCTGAAGTCCGGTCAGGTCGTACAGAGCCGGAGCCCTGACCTCCTCCGTCCTGCGGCTGACCGCCGTGATGCGGGCTTTTCGTGCCGCCTTGCAGTCCTCGTACAGCTCCGCCGCATCCCGATGCTCCTCAAAATCTTCGGTGCGCCGCATCTTGATTATCCGGTTGTCTTTGCAGATGCTGATGAATACCGGCCAGCTGTCGGCACCTATGTGGTTCTCCCTTTCCCGATAACGTCCGCTTATGGCCGTCAGCACAGGTGTCTGTACCCTGCCCAACGAGTTGTTTCCGAAGCCTACCGCCTTGCACACGGCGTAGCTTGAGTTGACTCCCAGCATCCAGTCCGCCCTGTTGCGGCTGTCAGCCGCCAGGAACAGGTTGTCGAACTGATGGCACGGGCGGAGGTTTGCCATGCCCTCCAGAATGGCCTCATCCGTCAGTGACGAGATCCAGAGGCGGAGACAAGGCTGCTTGCATCCGAGGAAGCGGTATAGGTGGCGGAACAGCATCTCCCCTTCGCGGGAGGCATCTGTGGCCGCAATGATCGTGTCGCATGCGTCGAACACTCTGGCTATCACTTTCAGCTGGAGCACCGCGTTGATGTCGGGATTCCATCCGGTATCTGTCTTCATATTCTTCACCGTCAGGTAAGGAGGCGGGACCAGCGGGAAATCCTCCCATTCCACCCTCGCTTTTCCGGAATCCTTCGGCATCGCCAGGGAAAGCATGTTGCCGAACGTCCATGTCACCATGTAGCCGCCTCCGGTCATGTAACCGTTCTCTTTCTTATGGGCGCCTATCACTCTTGCTATCTCTCTGCCCACGTTGGGCTTGTCAGTCAATATTGCAATCATATTCTTTTTTTCTTTTTATGTACTCCGTACCGTCTGGCACGGAGTACGTGTCCAACTTCTTCCGTCTTATGCTTCCGGTTCCTTTTCCGGGCTGATTCCCTTGATTTCCAGGACCGGTTTTCCACCGGGCCCGGGTACCAGTCTCAATGTGGCGTCCATGCTCAGGTCAATGACCGGAGTGCGGAACTTCAACGGAATGACTTCCGTTTCCATGCCTTGCAGCAACCGTTCCATACTGCCGTCTGCCTCCAGCTGTTCCTTGCTGAGCCTGATGGTTTCCAGAACGTTCCACTCCATATCTTCCGCCTTGAGGCGGGTCTTCTGATTCATATTCATACGTTTCTTGATTTTGGGGTTGTTTATAAAGTCATTTTCTCTGTCATTTCCGTTATCATCCTACACGGCCTGTTTCGCGTTTTTCTTCTGCTCCTGCTGTTGGGTGTTGTCCGCCTGTGCCGTACGGCGGGAAGTATCCCTCCGGATATCCGGATTGTCCTGGAAATACTGCAACTGCCCGGAACCGGGATTGACTTTCAGGTAGGAGCTGAACTGTTTCCCATTGCTTTTCAGGTCAGAAATGAGAATGGTCTTTCCGTCCTGGAGGTTTGCTTTCTCCTGTGCGGTGAACACATGGCCGTACACTTCCGCCGGAATGCGCGGTGCCTGCTGCTCGTTGAACCCGTCCGGGGTACGGGAGTATTGCGGGTTGCCGGTGGTCATGTTCAGTTTGACAAAGGCGGAGAACTCCTCTCCCTTGCGGTTGATCATGTTTTCCAGATAGACCGGCTGTCCCTTACGGAGCAGTTCCTTGTCCTCATGGGTGAGCTGCACGTTGCAGATCTCCTTCGGGATGTAGATTTCGCCTGTCTCCGGATTGTAGCGGGTATAGTTCGGACGTCCCGTCACCTTGTCCAGCGTGACGAATGAGGAGAACACCTCGTCGGAGTTCCTGCGTTTCATGTCCTCGACCAGGATGGTGTGCCCCTCGCTGAGCATCTTCAACTGGGTGGGCGAGAGCTGCACCCCACCAAGGGACTGCTGGTTGAACGCCTGGTCCTTGGGAAAGATGAACTCCAGCCCCCTGCGTTCGGCGCTATACTGTAGTGTCGCGCTGAATTCTTTCCCCTTGTTGGAGATCATCCCGTCCACAAACACCTGGCCGCCGTTCTTGAGGGTCTGTATCTCGTCGGGACTCAACTTGACACCCCTTACCTCATCTTGTACATAGACATGCTCCTGGCGGACGGCCACCAGCTCGTTGGTGCTCTTGTCGATGGAGATCAGACAGGGTTCAGTCGTGCCTCCGCGCAGGTTCAGTTCCGCCACACGTCCCATGTTGCCGCTCTCGCGCAGGTTCTTCTTGTCCTCCTCGGTGAAGATATGCCCGAAGTACGGGCGTTCCAGCTGCGGCTCCTTGCGTATACCGTGGATGCCGAGCCCGACCTGTCCGTTCTGCATGGGTATCAGTGAAAGGCGCGCGTCCATGCGGATGATGGCGGCGTCCAATGTCAGCGTAAGCGGTACCAGCTTGTTCGTCTTGTAGCCTTTCAACATGGAGTCAAGCAGTCCTTCCTGTTCGAGCGATGCTTTGGAGACACCGTGCTTTTCCAGTGCGTTCCAGTCAATCATGTCCTCGTTGTAGCGGTAACGCGGTGCCTGCGGTTGCTGTTCCGCCTGCGGTACCTGCGGCTGTGCGCCCTGCGCCGCCTGTTGTACTTCGCTCTGTTGCAGGGGTTCCTGCAGTTGTTGCGGCTGTTGCTGTTGTTTTTTTGCCATTGTTTCTGTTTTTTCTTGGTTTACATTCTGTTCCTTCCTGTTCTCTTTGGGACGGATTTCGTAGCGCTTGAGGAACTCCTTCACTGCGTCCGTCTGTTTTCCTTCCGCCAGGTCCTTGATGGCCTGCTTGTTCATCTTGTAATCGTGGACGGTCATGCGGATCAGACGGAAATGTGTGGGGTTCTTGAGCTGGCTCCAGAAATTCTTGATGAAATTCTCAAGGATACTTGAGTTTTTGTCGAATTTCAGGAATGAATTCTCGTTCCGTTCATCTACCGGAACAGTTTTCACCTTTCCTTGCCCGTCAATTTCGCTGACCGCCCGCACGCCCGCTTTCGGGTCGTTCTTGTTTTGAACCAGCATCAGTTCGGTAATCTGTTCCACCGGAAGGGACTCGTCTTTCACCTTCGATCTTCTGGTCCGTTTGGGTTTCTCGTTCATGTTCTTTTCTTGTGCCATACATCATCTTTTTGAGGTTAATGAATCGCTTTGACACTTCAAATGTATAAGATTATTTCGGGTAAAATACTGATTTTCAAAAAGGTGGCATCAAACGTCATCAGATGTCATCAGATGTCCGGAAAGAGGTTTCAAAACAAATAAGAAATACAAGGGCGGCAAGAAAAAAAGAGTAGGGAGCAGGCTAGGGAGACATGCCGCAGGGGAAAGGGCAAACGGTGTGCATGGCATGGAAGAAAAAAGGAGCGGGTACGGCGGCCCATGCAGAACAGAGGGAGCTGAAGCCCCCTGTTTTTTTCTTGTGGTCCGTCATATACTATAAGAGGACTTCGTCCGGTATGGGATATGGTATGGTCAGTATTTGATTTTCAGGGAATATAAGAAACGGCTCCTCCGGAATATCTCCTGTATGTATTGCCCGTGCGTCACGTCGGTCGCAGTTTGCCCCTGTAATCATCCTTCAAATCGAAGCGGGATTGCCGCCGCATTCTTTTTCGCGGCAATTTTCCCCGGCGCCAGCCGCAAGGAAAATTGCCACGAAAAGAGTGTGGGAAATGCGGCTGGCAAGACCGGTTCGGTTTTCCTTTGATGGAAGGGGAAACTGTCCTGCATGTTATCCGGTCCTTTCAGACCTGTTCCTTGGTAATCCCATACATGCCCATTTTCTTGTAAAGGGTCGGGCGGCTGATGCCCAGCAAGGCTGCCGCCTGTGTCAGGTTGCCTTTGGATATGGTGACCGCCATCCTGATCTGTTCCGCATTCCGCTGTTCGTCTTTTAGCAGGCAGTTGTTTATCTTTTCTTCCTTCGCAAGATTCAACACGGTCTTTCCCGCCTGCTGCAACCGTAAGCACTGAGGGGTTATCAGTTTTCCGCCACATATCAGCACCGCCGCATGGACAACCTGTTTCAATTCACGGACATTCCCCGGCCAGCCGTAGCCCAGCAATATTTTTTTTGCCGCCTCGTCAAAATCCAGAATCTCCTTTCCCAGCTGTCCGGCAGATTGGATACGGAAAAAATCAGCCAGTGGGAGTATGTCTTCCAGGCAATCCTGCAACGTGGGCACGGTGATTGTAAAATCCTGCAACCGGTATAGCAGGTCCTTCCGGAAGCGTTTTTCCGCGACGGCACCCTGCAAGTCCTCGTTGGTGGCGGCAATGACGCGCACGTCCATCCGCTTGTCCTGCCTTCCGCCCATGGGGCGGTACCTCCGTTCCTCCATCGCACGCAACAGCATCTGTTGTATTTCCACTGGCAGATTCTCCACCTCGTCCAGGAACAACGTGCCTCCCTGCGCTTCCTGGAAATATCCCGGTTTTTCATCCGTCGCCCCCGTGAACGCCCCTTTGACATGGCCGAAAAAGGCGGATGCCGCCAATTCCCTTGACAGGCTTCCGCAATCCACGGTTATGTACGGCTTGTTAGCTCTCAGGCTCCGCTTGTGGATCTTGCCCGCCAGATGCTCCTTGCCCGTCCCCGTATTGCCGAGTATGAGCACCGTCATGTCCGTGGGGGCAACCAGGCGGATGTAGCGGTCCAGCTCGCGGAAAGCGGCGCTCTTGCGTTCATAAATCACTTTGGCAAATACCTCGTCCGCCATCCTTATCTTTTTCAGTGCGGGAAGCAGTTTGTCTTCGAGCAGCGGTTTGAGGATATAATCCTCCGCTCCCAGTTTCATGGCATGTACAGCCGTGTGTATCTCCTCATAGTTCGTCATCATGATGAACGGATGGGTATAGCCCTGTCCCCTCATCCATTCCAGCAGCGCGGTGCTTTCCCCGTCCGGCAGTCTCAGGTCGGCCAGCACGATGTCATCCTCCCGGACGGAACGGGCGATGACCTGCCGCGCCTGTGCCAGCCGGTATGCCTTCACTGTCTGGTAATCGGCATTCTGCAAGAAATTGCAGATATAATCGCAGAACAATATATTGTCCTCAACAACAATCACTCTCATAGCTTTCCTTTTCCTGTTGTGCCAAATCAATTATTTCCTTTCCCTTGTCCAGTACTTTCCGGATCGCCCGGTTGAACTCCTCCGCCGAACATTCCCCGTCCCTCTGAAGTAGCATGAACAGGTCCCGTAGGGGCTTGCCGGCATGGATTATCTCCCAGGAACTGCTCAGGTGGTGAGTCCATTCCCTGAGCGACTCGCAATCGTTCCTTTCCGCACTTTCCGCCATCGCCGCGATATCGTCCGTTGTCTCCCTGATAAGCGTCTCCAGCATTTCCAGCCTGTTGCCATACTCCAGTAACGCATGGAAATCGACCTGCTCCTGCTGCCTTTCGTCGCCCAGGCATCCCGTGCAGACTTGCAGCAGTTCCTCCACGGAGAACGGTTTTTTCAGGCAGGCCGAGAACCCCGCCTCATGCAGGTCCGCCGTATTGCAGCCTCCCGAAGCGGTGGCCGCAATGACCGGAATGGTCCGCGAGTTTCCCACATTGGCTGTGCGAAGCAGTTTCAACACGTCGAACCCGTTCATCTGCGGCATTTTCAAGTCGGTAATCATCAGGTCATAATTCTGACGGCGGATGCATTCCATCAGGTCACGTACGCACCCACATGTCGTGCACATCACCCCATGGTGCGCGAACATCTCCTTGACGGCGGCCAGCAGGACGGTATCGTTGTCCAACGCCACGACGGTAAAAGGCTGTACGAGGGACCGGGTTCCGTTTTCTTTCTTTGCTGTCTCCTCCGCGGTTGACATGGGCAGGAGCACCGTGAAGCAGCTTCCGGATCCTTTTCTGCTTGTCAGTTCTATCGTGCCTCCCAGCAGTCCGACCAGCTCCTTGACAATGGAGAGCCCCAGTCCCACGCCCTCCTCGGCCATCGCGTTGGGCAAGCGTTCGAAAGCGGTGAAAACGCGTGCCTGCTCTTCCGCGCTCATTCCCGTACCGGTATCCTCGACGGAGAGCTGCAAGGTCCCGTTATCAAACCGCATGCGTAATGTGACCGCCCCCCGCTCCGTGAACTTGATGGCGTTTGACAACAGGTTATGACCTATCTGGACAATCCGTTTCTTGTCCCCGATGACCACCCTGTCCTTTGAACTCTCCATATTCAGGAAGAGGTTCTTGTCCGCCGCTAGCGGCATGAAATCCGCTTCCAGCGTCTCGATGACGGTATGCAGCCTGAACGGAACCGGATTGACCTCTTCCTTTCCGCTCTCCAGCCGAAAAAATCCCAACAAAGTGTTCAGCATGGCCTCCATGTGTCCCGCCACCCGGCGTATCGTCCGGTTGTATTCCTTCCGTTTGGATATCTTTTTCTCCGTTGCGAGCAGTTCCGCATAGCTGTTGATTGTCGTAAGCGGTGTGCGCAGGTCATGGGTCACGGTCAGCATGATTCTTTTTCTTGCCGCGATCAGCTCCTCGTTTTCGGCGACGGTATGTTCTAATTGCCCGATTGTTTCCTCCAGCCTTTTCTTGTAGCGGTTTATGCGTGCCATGTCCCGGTGTATAATCATGTAGGAGCCTCCGAGCAGCAGGAGCATGAACACCACCAGCCCGGCGACTATGGCCAGTGACCGTTTGCCCGTCCTGCCCAGCTTCTCCTCCCGTTGCTGCATCTCTTCCTGAATGTTCCGGTCCATGTGCCTGATAACCTGTTGAAGCTGCTCGTTGAGCAACCTGTTGCGGGAGGCGAGGATATGTGCCTGCTCGGAGAACTGGCGCGCATATTGCCGCTGTCTGTCCGCAATGGTCCTGTTGAGGGCATGGAGTGCGGATGCATTCGGAGAGGTTTCCGTCTTCTCTTTTTTCCCGAACAGCCTTTTCAGGAATCCTCCCTTCCTGCCAGTCTTTTTCGGGGGGCTTTGTCCGGCTGTTTGCGGAAGCTGTCCGGCTATTTCCCGGCCGGCTTGCTGCTGCTTGCGCATAATCTCCTTGATTTGCAGCATGGACTGTTCCTTGTCCTTCCATAAGATGCGGATACTGTCTATCCGGGCGTTGGGATGCAATTCCTGTAAACCGTACAACAGGCTGTCGACGGCCGATTTCTGTTTCAAATACGTGTTGAAATCCTTCTCGTCCCACTCCGTGAATATGTCGCAGAACAAAGAGAGTTCAAGCATTTTCATATATACATTGCGTATAGTCCGCTTTTGTCTGTTTATTTGCCGGACATTCGTTTCTATAGACCTGATCTCCCGCCATTCGTGGATACCTATATATATGATACAGCCAACCGTCAGGAGCACGGTGATGTACCCCGCCGCAATCTTGGCAAGAAGCGATCGCGGGTGTGAAGTCTTTCTTATCAGTCTGTTCCAATTTATCAATGTATGAGCCTTTTTATTTTTGTTATACCCGGTTTTAAACAAACGAACAATGAAAACCGACCAGTCGGTATTTTATTATTCGCAAAGATAAACCTTTCCAAATAATAACAAAAGAAAAAGTATTCAAATGCAAGGCAAATGTGCCGTTTACATTAGAAAAATGCGGCTTTAAGCGAAGAGAAGCGGTTATTGTATTTGAAAAAGCAGTGCTCCAAAGGTTTTTCCTATGGAATTTTCGAACAATTGCCGGCTGAATACCTGTGTGTCGTCCACAGACTGCTTGCGAATGACAACGACCGCATTGAAAAGAAAATCCTGTTCCCTGGCAAGAAGTTCGTGGTACATTTGCGGAAATTCGTCCATGTATTCGTTGGCGGAGGATACGAACTGCATGTAATACATCAATCCGTTGCCCTCCAGTTTTTCAGGAAAGCTGTCGATTACCCGTTCGATAGGATTTTTGTAGGACCGGAGAAATTCGTCCCATTTTCTCCCTTTCAGGCAATCCATTTCCGGAGAGAGTTGGGAAGCCGGGAAAAAGCGCATTTTCACGACAGTGTCAATCAAATGCCGTTTGGATGAAAAATAGTGCATGACCGCTCCTTTGGACTTATGCACGGCTGCCGCCACATCGCAAAATGAAGTCTGTTTCATGCCTTTGGTAAGGAACAGTACATACGCCTCGTCAATTATCCGCTGTTTCAAGTTTGGATCCATATCACACCTGCATTATATAAAAATAGCACAGATGCAATCAACAACCCAAACGTGGCAGTGGAAAAGCCTAGAGATGAAGTCGACGCACCCGTGCTATATGTTTTGATATAGCGCAAGCTGTCATATCCCATCTTCTCTCTTTGAAATTTTCCACTTTTCGTTTGAAAGATGTATATGATACTATACTATTTTATCTTTTAGTTTTGCAAAACTAAGCTATTTATTGCTTATTTCCAAACTTAGACTACACTTAATAACACTGTTCCATAGGAAAAACGTCCGCTTTCAGGAACAAGCAACAGGATTTTTTCACCGGACTTCAATTCGTGTGTCTTCCAGAATTCATCCAATATGGCGAAGATGGCGGCAGAGCCTATGTTTCCTACTTGAGGCAAATTTGTATACCACCGTTTTTCATCAAATATTATATTTCTGCTTTGGATTTCTGCTATCAGATTCTTATAGATTATCATAGAAGAAGCATGTGGTAACACATGATTAATTTCCTCCAAACTGATTCCGTGTTTTGACAGGCTATTTTCAATATGATCTACCCAATGTGGAAGAAGTTCTTTTCCCAAGAGTTTAATATCTTGCTTTAGGGTAAATAAGGATCGATTTATGTAATCTTCATTATCGAATTCTTTCCAGCCTTTTAACTCACCATCTTCCCGTTTCTCTGCTCCTGCAAACATACAAGTCGGAAGTTCATTGGCATAAGAAACCATTTCAATCCATTCAATTTTCAATGCCTTTTGATTTTCGGGTGTATCCTGCAAAAAGACAGCACTAGCCCCATCACTTAACATGAAACGCAAAAAGTCTTTTTCAAGTGCCATATATGGGCTTGTCCCCAATTTGCAACATGATGCATATTCAATATCGTAATTCTTAGAGAGTAATCCTGCTGATGGTAATTCTGAAGCACTGCATATTGCGTTTCTTTTTTCTCCTGACTTGATAGCCCAATATGCAATTTTCAGTGCCTGAATTCCAGATAGACAAATTCCTGAGGCTGAAAATATCTCCAAAGGTTTATTTTTTAACAAACCATGTACCATTGAAGCATGTGATGGCATTAATTGATCAGCATTGGCTGTGGCACAACTTAATAATTCAATGGATTTCTCATTGAGATTCTTGTCGGATAGAAGACGGTTGATGGAATTAACAGCTAATTCCGCATTAGTATGTGTCATTTCTTGTTTGGTATTAAGTGCATAATACCGATTTTTTATACCATTTTGTCTTAAAACAAGATTTTTTACTCTTGAATGTTGGCCAGATATTAATCCTAAATAGTCTTCAATAGAATTGTTGTCTATCGGATTATTGGGGAAGAAGCTGGCTGTTGCGGTTATAAAAACTTCATTCTTCATTGTGCGATTAATTGATTAATATTTTATAATATTGTACAAAAACATAAATTGCTTTTTTAGCCTATCAACATCTAATCCATTATTTAGTGCATCATCATACGATTGTCCATAAAAAAGATACCTAAAATGTTGAGCCAATAACAAACTATCCAATTCCGGTTTTATTTCTTTTTTTTCTTGCGCTCTTTTTATTATCTTTTCAAACAGAATGACTTCATATTGTTTGATTTCTTGCGCTATCTGTTTAAAGTTTGGATAATAGCATTCGGCTTGGGATATTAATTTTAAGTATGCGTTGGTTATGTTATTAGAGTCATCATCGCTAAGGAATTGTTGCATTTCGTTTTTGGTACTG